>Ga0155284_165_pt2 | contig 18656 bp, 16 predicted proteins | sample RifCSPhighO2_02_FD_106252 | JGI IMG/M metagenome (GOLD analysis project Ga0155284, IMG submission 106252) | Gammaproteobacteria bacterium RIFCSPHIGHO2_02_FULL_42_13 | reverse complement strand
GTGTCGCGGTGATGACGGATTGTGCATATTCGCCCTCATGTGCAATATGTTCGGCTGTGTCCTTAAGAATTTCTAAATGATCATTGCGAATGAGTGGTACATCGAGATCTGCTTCTTTTGCGGCTTTATAGCCTTCGACCAAGCGCGGCATAAATTTAACAATCCCACCGGCTGCATTCACCATCGCGGCCAAAGGCGTTCGCAACTCATGTGCAATGCCGCCGGCAAAGATGCGCATGGTGCGGATATGTTCTTCGAGTTGTGCCTTTTCAATTGCGGCCGCTTGCAGTTCTTTTTCGGCTTCTTTTTGAGCGGTGATGTCGAAGGAGATTCCCAATAGTCCCATTACCTCTCCCTGATCGTTGTACAAGGGCTCCTTTTTTGACAAGAATATTGCTTTTTTATTATCTTTTACAACAGCTATTTCTTCGCTTGTTTCTGCAATACCCGTACGCATAATTCTTGAATCGATTTCTTTAAAGGTGTTAGCAATTTCTTTTGGCGATAAATCGTAATCAGTTTTTCCAATGATTTCTTTGGGACTTTTAAATCCAAGCGACTGCGCTTGTTGTTGATTGCAGCCTAAATATACACCATGGATATCTTTCCAGTATACATGACCCGGGGTAACAGCAATAATTTTCTCTAAAAAATCATGCTTAGATCCTGGTTGGGCGGCAAATTTATTTGTGCTCATTGATGCTAGTCCTTTTCAGTATTTAACAATGCTTTAGCATTATATCGTTTTTTTAAGTGGAGTATAGTTATTTATCCAATGGTAAAAATAATTTTTGAAGACATTTTGAATGGCGGGATTTAAGTTCAAGCGATATGGGTTTTAAAATGTTCAGATCAGTAGGAGCAATCAAATATTTGTATGTTGCTGCAAATGCAGCATTTCGTTTGCTGGGATAAATTTCAAAATTATATTTTTTATCAGCCCATAATAGCATCACGGCGCATTCTTCTTTTAAATATTCAAGGCTACAGTGCAATGCATCTACGGGATTTAATGTGATGTGATTAATTGCCTGATAACGCTCTATAAAAATATTGCTGGCAAGTAGCAATTGATTTTGATAATCAATATTCGTATTAAATAGGTTATTTATTGTACTGCGTTTTGTATTGTATTGCGGGTGAGTAAGCCAGGTGTCCCAACGAATTATTTCAAAAGGGATAGAAAAAATTGAAAAATATTTTTGATTGCTTTTTAACCATTGCTCTCCAATTTTATTGGCTTTTTCATGAAGAGTTGTTCTGTCATATGTTTGATCTATTTCTAAGGTGTGGCGTTGCAAACTATCACAAACCATAATAGCACATGATTTGAATTTTTTATTAATAATATTAATTGTAGCCGCTAATTTAGCACCTTCTTGAGAGCGCTGTCCGACACTAATGGTTACAGAGCAAGTAGATACTGGAAATTGTAGTTTATCTTCTATCGACGCTTTAAAATACGCTTTAGCTGATATTAACTCCATGTTAGTCCTTGATCCAACGACAATGATTATTTTTTTAATAATTACTTAGGAAGGTAATAATATCACAACTCAGTATTTTTTCAGTGTTTCTTACTGATGTAAATTTAAAAATTTTGTTGTAAACGCAAAAAGCGGGGCGTTCCCGCGTAATTAATACACATGCTGAATATGTGCTTTTTAACTGAATAATTCGATCGGCGGCTTCAATCGTTTCGCGTCATTGGGCTACGCCGGCTTATCCGGAACTCGCGTTATTAGAATTTTCCAAAAATGCTCGCAACGTTGTAAGCCATGTCTCATTCTAAGCATAAGTATCTTGACGAATAATCGTTTTGTACCATACTGAAAAGAATTAATTCTGCTGTCATTTACAAGGAGGGATATTGTGAAAAATAATATGCGAACCCTGAAAAACATATTGCTATTTTGCAGCATGTCGATCATGTTAAACACGACGATGGCCTGCGACTCCACAAGCGACACAACTGTCAATCTCTCATATCCCAACTGGACTGCATTCGCTGCGACAGAGGGAAACCCAATCAAATGTGGCCAAAACGCTAACAACACAACTTATCCAGTGCTATGTCTTCTTCCCTCCGCATTTTCAATTTCGACAAATTTTTCAGATGCGCAAGCGACGCTACCATCGAGTCAAATCACTAATAATCTACACTTTGCCTTAACCGAGTTCCCAACTGGTTTCAATGGCACAACTTATAACATCAGACTACCCAATCATGGTAATACGGCGACAAACTTATACATTGATATCACCCCGAAAACACCCGCTCCCAGCAGTATAAACCCAGGTAATAATCAAACCTATACATACACTGCAGATTTAAGCCAAATATGTGGTGCACAAACCTCCTGCGGTTCACTCGACTTAAACGCGGGCACAATGCATTGTTGCGGAAGTAAATACAAAAAAAATGCGAGCGAGTGTTTTTATTGATTTATTAGAATATTCGACGGAATAGGAGAAATGAAAATGAACAATGGAATAAAAATGTTTTTAATCGCAACATTGCTTTCCCTCTGTAGCGTCACAAGCTATGGCGCCGTGAATTTCACGAGCTCAGATTGTATTTTTAATGAAAATGCGCAGACTTATTACGTGACTGTCAAAGGGTGTAGCCTAGCAGCTGCCAATCCTGGGTATAATCAAATCGCAACGCCTCAACCCATCAGAAGCCGCGCCAACTTTCATGAGGTGGGGTATGCGACATACACAAAAGATGTGTTGAGCGATAACAATTGTTATGCCGTCGGCATATCAACAAGCAAAACAACATTTAAGTGGATGAGATATGTCTGGGGCGCCTCTGATATCAAAATCACAGATAAGTGCGAGCTTAAATGTGGCACCCGCCCAAAAGACAGCGTCTGTAAGAGATCATAACACTACTCCACCGTCACCGACTTCGCTAAATTCCGAGGGTGATCGACGTCGGTGCCTTTGATTAAGGCGACGTAATACGATAAAAGTTGTAATGGTACCGTGTAAACGATCGGTGCGATTAGATTATCCACTTTGGGCATTTCGATCGTAATGATATCATCGCCGTTTTTAATTCCCGATTGTGTATCGGCGAACACAATCAGCTGGCCGCCGCGCGCGCGCACTTCTTGTAAATTAGATTTTAACTTTTCCAATAAATCATTGCTCGGCGCCACCGCAATCACCGGCATATTTTTATCCACTAACGCCAACGGTCCATGTTTTAATTCACCCGCCGGATAGCCTTCTGCATGAATATACGAAATCTCTTTTAATTTTAATGCGCCTTCAAGCGCAACGGGATATTGCAAACCACGACCCAAAAATAATGCATGTTGTTTGTTGGCAAATAAATCGGCTAATTCTCGAATGCGTTCGGACAGTTTTAAAACCTCATCAATTTCATCGGGTAATTCGCGCAACAATTGAATGAGTTTTGCGCGTTGTTTTTTGTCGATGGTTGATCGCGCCAATGTGACCGCCAACAATAATAATCCTAATAATTGCGTGGTAAATGCTTTTGTCGATGCCACACCCACTTCAACGCCGGCGCGCGTGATAAATGCAAAATCGGATTCGCGCACAAGCGAACTCGCCGGCACGTTACAAATCGTCAACGCTCCTAAATAATCCATTTCTTTTGCCAAACGCAAGGCCGCCAATGTATCGGCTGTTTCGCCTGACTGAGAAATCGTGACAAACAACGTATTGGGTTGAACGATCACATGGCGATAACGAAATTCGCTCGCAATCTCCACCTGACAAGGAATATGCGCCAATTCTTCTATCCAATAGCGCGCGATCATCGCCGCATGGTGGCTGGTTCCACACGCCACAATCGTCACATGACTTGTTTTCTCTAAACATGCTTTTGATTCCACACCAAATGCATCGGGTGAAACATCATTTTCATTCAATGAACAACCGAGCGTCGTGCGCAACGCTTCGGGCTGTTCAAAAATTTCTTTTAACATAAAATGACGATACTCGCCCAAACTCGCTGAATCATAGGTTAATTCAGAGATATGAATATCGCGTGTTATCTCTTTGCCGTGTTTATCATAAATCGTAATTTTATCGCGTTTAACGTCGGCAATATCGCCATCCTCTAAAAAAATAAACTGTTGTGTCACGCCGACCAACGCAATCGGATCAGACGCCAAAAAGTTTTCTTCGATGCCAATGCCGACAACTAAAGGACTGCCGCAGCGCACGGCGATCAATCGATCGGGATCTTTGACATTAATAATACCTAATGCAAATGCACCTTTTAATTGTCCAGCAACATTTTTTGCCGCTTTTAAAAAATCATCGGTTTTTTGAAATTCGCAATGCATTAAATGCGCAATGGTTTCTGTATCGGTTTCTGAGTGAAATATATAACCTGATTGAAACAATTGATCACGCAACGTTTCAAAATTTTCGACAATCCCATTATGCACGACGGCAATATCATCGCCCGACTGATGCGGATGTGCGTTGCGTTCATGTGGAATTCCATGCGTTGCCCAGCGGGTATGAGAAATACCGAGCGTACCGGCGATAGGATTTTTTTCAAACGACTCAAGTAATTTAGCCACCCTCCCTTGCGTGCGCAAGCGACATAATTGCCCCTGATGATTAATCATCGAGATTCCTGCTGAATCATATCCGCGGTATTCTAAACGCTTGAGCCCTTCTAATAATAATTTGCCTACATCACGCTGTGAAATTGCACCAACGATGCCGCACATAGTTTATCTCCTCGTTAATCTTTCTCCGGTCGCTTCCAACCTTCAATCGTCACCTGTTTCGAGCGTGCAACGGTCAACTTATCAGCCGGCGCATCTTGTGTAATCGTCGAGCCTGCGCCGATCGTCGCGTTTTCGCCCACCGTCACCGGCGCAATAAATTGTGAATCTGAGCCGATAAACGCATTATCGCCGATGACCGTGCGATGCTTATTCGCGCCATCATAATTACAGGTAATCGTGCCTGCGCCAATATTAACGTTTTTGCCAATCATCGCATCGCCAATATAACTTAAGTGACTTATTTTACTTCCCTCATGTACTTCGGCTTTTTTCAGTTCAACAAAATTACCTATTCTTACATTTTCATCCAATTGCGTGCCCGGACGAACACGCGCAAAAGGGCCAATCGTACAATGATCTGCTATCGTTGCTTCCTCAATAATGCTATTCGGCTTTACTTCAACATGGTTACCCAATGTCACATTGCGTAATACAACATTTGAACCAATCAAACAATTGGCGCCAACTTTAACGACACCTTCAATGATAACATTGACATCCACTGTCGTATCGCGACCAAATTCAAATATGCCGCGCACATCAAATCGCTCAGGATCTTTTAATGTTAATCCCGCTTGCATATAACATCGCGAATTTTCACGTTGCCAATAACGCTCCAATCGCGACAACTGATCGAGGTCATTAATGCCTTGAATTTCCATCACACTGCCGGCGTATGTTGTTTGCACGGTAACCTGATCTTCAATCGCCGACGCAATAATATCAGTAAAATAATATTCGTTTTGCGCGTTGTGCGCTTTTAATGAAGGCAACCATTGTTTTAAATAGCGAACAGGCACAATATAAATCCCCGCATTCACTTCGCGAATTTTGCGCTGCCGATCAGTGGCATCGCGCTCTTCAACAATTGATTGCAATTGCCCGCGCGCACCGCGAATCACACGACCAAAACCGCTGGGATATTTTATCATTGCCGTTAAACAACCCACCGCATCTTCTGCCGTACGATCGATTAATCGCTGCACGGTGTTTGCTGTAATGAGAGGCACATCACCGCACAACACCAGCGCATGTGAATTTTCATCGAGTTCAGGCAATACTTGGTGCACCGCATGTGCAGTGCCAAGTGGCTTTTCTTGTTTAACCCAACTCACCGATAAATGTGAAAGCTTTTCAGGTACAACATTATCGCTGTAAACGACATAAATTTTATCTTTCTCAATCGACGCAACCGCATCCACCACATGTTCTAACAATGTTTTTCCGCCCAAACAATGCAATACTTTCGGCAAATTCGAATGCATGCGTTTACCTTGTCCTGCCGCCAATATAACAATATTTAAACTCATGTTAATCTCCTATCAATTTTTTTATTGCAAAATGATGTAAAATGTTTGTATCAATGCACACTAATGATGAATTTTCACGCCGATCCGATAACGCCTCTACCATTAATGAGTCGTCGTGCAAAAAGCTCACGCGGCCGAATGAATCTTGAATTAAAATGGGATTCTGTTCCATTTCATAAGATAAATGCGGCAACTGTAATAAAGTGATCTGCCAATCTTCGATATCATGTTGTTTTTTGATTTTTTCAATTTGTTGCGAAACACGATCCACAGATTTTTCGTCAATATAAATCACTTTTGGCAATTGCCGCGCATATAATCGTTTTGCCAATGTTACGCTAGTATGATTAAAATTCTGATGCGCCAAATGGCGAATAACAGCATAAATATCATAATCACATAATTGCTTATAGAGCGCGTAATTTTGTTTCAAAAACTCTGTTTTTAAAGCGTTTAAATTAGATGTTTGCTTGGCCTGCGCATTATAGTTATTGACGGATTGCAGAAATATAATTAATGGGTTCGCGGCCAGCTCTTTAAAATAGCCGTCCTCATTTACTGCTTGCGCTAAATAATGCAAAAACGATTGCAGAAAAAATTCACCACCGTGTTTCTTGCCGTGATGATAAACATTGCGAACCATCAAGCGACGCGCCATTAAATATTGTTCGACAACGCCAATACCTTTTGTTGTCACGCCTAATCGCGCTACGCCATCTTGTTCGATAACGGTTAAACAATGCAGCAACCAACGAAAATCATATTCACCATACGTCACGCCGCAAAAATGACTATCACGATGCAAATAATCTAATCGATCAGCATCTAATTGTGATGATACAATATCGGATAAAAGAGTGGATTCTGACTTATGTCCAATTAAATCTTGGATGATTTTAAGATCTTCTTGGCTCAACGGATAATCAGGATTTTTTTTATTGAATGATGATAAAAATCCTTCATTCGCATAGTCAGCAATAAACATCGGCGTCCATAGCTCGTGGCGAATGCCTCCTTGATAAAACAATGTTTCAAATGCGTGCGAAAACGGGCCATGACCAATATCATGCAAAAGACACGCAAGCATCACGAGCTGCTTGTCTCGCGTTGAGACACCGAGTTTATTACAGATCTGACTGCCCACATAACAACAGCCGACCGAATGACTAAAGCGCGTATGCACGGCTCCGGGGAAAATCCAATCGGCCAAACCTAATTGGCGAATATGGCGCAAACGTTGAACATTACCACTGTCCAGAAAAGGCTTAATCCAGCTATCTTCTAGGGTAGTAAACTGCATGGCCCCATGGACAGGGTCTTTTATGACATGAAATTGAATCATTGTATTTTCCGCTTAATATCTTCTAGCAAAAGCGTTTATGGCATGAACTATATCGAATAATGGGGGAAAAATCTATAAGCGCGAGTTTACCCGAGGTATTTCTTGTATCGCCTTCGCGGGAAACCCGCGCGAATGGCGACTCAAGGGGAGCGTTCCGCCCTCTCCCCTTGAGAATCCCCAAGCGCAATATCCCTCGCGGCAAGCCGCGGGGAAATCTTCACATTGTATTTTTTGCAACTGACAAATAGGTCGTTTTATGAAGCGCATATTGTATGATCAGTGACGTGTCAGATTAAGTCGAGACCAAGACATTTTCAATGCTCACAATACCACACAACAATCACCTCCTCTCTCGGTTGAGTCTTGTGATAATAATGTTTCTCTCTCAGAACCCGGTTGTCGCGATAGGTTCCGTGCATGCGATCCATACAGGCCACTATGTGTTACGCCTCTAGGAAATGCGCCGCCTGCGCCAGCACCCGATGATCCGGTAACAGGATGAGAATCCAAAGAAGCTGAACAACTAAAACGAAATGGGTTCTCAGCCAATGGATGGCGATCTTTAATTCGAGATTCTACAATGAATCCTGGTCGCTGAATCTCTGTTAGAAAACCCAAGCGATAACCATAGACACCGGGTTCACCATTCTGTCGTTTATACCGTTCTCCCGTTGAGAGTTGAACACCTGTTTTTTCAAATATATCATCTAACAACCATTTTTGCCCATGAATAGTATGCAAAAACACGCCTCTTCGCCAAATAGGTTGCTGATAAAAATCTGGGTTGCTAATAGCTAAACTTAACTGTTCCGACACCGGTCGCGATGCATCAAAATATTCTTGGTCGAGCAACATAATGAATCGAGCGACAACTCCTTCGGATAACTTATTAGTGTCTTCTGCTGTAGCTAACTGTAAAATTTGATCTTCATATTTGAAGGTTAACTCTCTTGCGCCATCTTGTACCGCCTTATCCAAAACCGATAAATTACGCAATAATTCAGAAAAAAATTGATATTTCTTCATGATTCTGCGATCTAGCCCGCGAGCGACGCCGGCAGATATGGCATTTGCAATCACTGAAACACCGGGTATCGGTATGATTGCACCTAACAGACTAATCCCTTTTTCTGCCATTGTTTCGGTTGTTTCTCTCTCTCGCGTCACTAAGCCAGAGCTTAACACCTTATAAGCGAGAAAAAATTCTGTCAGTTTGCTTTGCAAATGAAAATAAAATGCTTTTAAGCGCGCTTCGCCAACCAAATATGTTTCTGCCGCTTCTTTGGCTAGTCTTAGGCGGTATTCTTGGAGTATCCCAGGATATTCTCTTTCTAACGTCTGGGTGATACCGGATGGTAACCCGCGCTGAACTTTTTCTGATTCTAATATTCGAATCATTTCTAAATTTTGTATTTTCAGCAATTCCGCTTGTCTATCACCTGAACTAATCGGTTGATTAGCTCTTTCAAGAAGCACTTGCATAAATACAGGATCATGGCGATCTATTTTGAGCTCTGCGACTACCTCATTAAGTACATTAGGTGCGTCTTTGCGAACAGCACGATTTTGCCTGTCTCGATCAGCTTCAAGCAAATACTCCGCAATCTCAAGATGCTCTGGATAGGCTATGTGATAAGCAGAAATACCGGACGAGAGCCACAGATCACAACCAGCTTCAACCAGCATTTTAACTCCTTCAAGATCATTATTGCTAATCGCATAAGCAATCGGTCGGAGGAACTCATGCTCTGCGAATGAACGATTAACATCAATGCCTGGCATAAGAAGCAAACGATGAATCATCTTGTGTCTTTTATGCATACAAGCAGCGGTTATTGATGGAACTTTTCCACTGTTGCCATTAATATTAAATCCTGGCACTTGTAATAGCCGTTCAAATACTGCTTCACTTCCACCTTCTGTCAAAATAACCTGAGTCAACAGTGCAACAATGCCAAACCGTCCATCATGATCTATTTTTTCGATACGATTAAGTAGCCAATCTACTGTTTTAGCATGTCCCTTTAGGCCCGCCACCCACAAAGGCGTTTTACCCTGGCGATTTGGCCTATCAATATATTCTGGACAAACGTTAAATAATTTCTCTAAGATAAAAAACAGTTCATCACTCTCCTCCGCTAGGGCTGCATCATAAAATAGGGTTCGCCCTTCCGTATCAACAGAATGCATATCTGCTGACACCCCCCGCTCTACCAACCAATTGAATGAGGACAAACAACCTGCTCTCACTACATAATGAATAGGCAGACGGCCTTCTGCATCTGGACGATGCATCTCGGCAGCCCCCTCTGGATATGTCATAAACCAATCCAACACGTTTAGTTGGCCCTTTCGAGCGGCAGCAGCAAACGGCGTCGTTTGAGCCTCTTTTTCCTGTCGAGTTAATTCCGTTTTTCCAATTTTTTCACATATCCACGCCAAAACGGTTACATGCCCCTGAGTGGCGGCAATCTGAAAGGGGGTTGCACCTGTTTGCGCTGGCACAAGGAGTAGCTCAACACCTCCTCGTTGAGCGAGCCATTCCATTCCTGCCACAGAACCAACAAGAGCAGAGTGGTGTATAGCAGTTCTACCGAGCTTATCTTTCCGATGAATCTCTGTTTGCCAAATATCATGGAAAAATTCTTCCAGTAATGCCGGATTCCGGACAGCGACCATTAAGGGCGTTTGGCCATCATTATTAGGTGTTGTAAGATCTTCGGCCGCGCCATGTTCAATGAGCCATTGCAACGCCGCTCGTTGTTCATAAAAAACAGACATAAAAACTGGTGTCCATCCTAATTTTGGACTGGCTTGTCTGATGATTAAGGCCTTGTCTTTGCTGGCTTCATATAGAACCGCCATAATATCAACACGACCCATCCGCACAGCGCCTAGAAACGCCAAATTTACTGCCGTATTTAACCCTAGTAATAATAACAACTGCGTTTTTGGTAATGCATCGATCTGACTCGTCGCTGCCAGATATAACAAATCCTTCCCTTCTTCATCTGTTATTGCATTTAGCTCAATTTTGTCCGATTGAAAATGTTGTAATGCATCTTGCACGTTTTTCGCGGAGCTCTCTTTTATCGCTTTAATTAAAGCCGCTTCAAGAACTGTTGGCATACTGTATACCTCCCAAATTTTTATTTCAAAAAAAATACATTCCTCTTTATTGAACAAATAACCTACCGACGACGTTTTTTAGCGGCCTTGAGCTGCGCCATGGCATTTGTGAGCTCGATTAAGACAGTGGTGTAATCATCCATTTTTTTGCCGGTTGTTAATATTTTTTTGGCGCTTTCTCGTGCTTCTTCGGCGCGCTGTAAATCAATATCTTCAGCACGAATTACTGTATCTGCTAAAATCGTCACGCAATGCGGTTGAATTTCCATAATACCGCCAGACACATAATAAGATCTCTCGGTATCATCCATGCCAAACAACTGAATCGCACCGGGCACCAACATCGTTAATAATTGCGAATGACCTGGATAAATACCCATTTCACCTTGTTCAGCGGGCGCAATTAATACGCGCGCACGACCTGAAAAAATAGATTCTTCAGCGCTGACGATATTTACTTCCATGGAGTCGCGAACGACGCCTTCGTGTTTAAACTCGTGCTGTATTTGTTCAGTTGACATGTGTATATCTCTCATACGAACAGGTCGGTTTGAGCTCAAAGGACGCGACGCTTTCGCGTCGCTTACCTCTGAGCTCAGTTTATATTATATATGCTTCGCCTTCTCAACGGCTTCTTCAATAGTGCCGACCATGTAAAATGCCTGTTCGGGCAAGTCATCATGTTCGCCGTCTAAAATTGCTTTAAATCCGCGAATGGTATCTTTTAATGATACATATTTACCTTTCATGCCCGTAAATGTTTCTGCCACAAAGAATGGTTGTGACAAGAATTTCTGTATTTTGCGTGCACGTAACACCGTTAATTTATCTTCTTCAGATAATTCATCCATGCCTAAAATAGCAATAATATCGCGCAATTCTTTATAGCGCTGCAACGTCATCTGCACACCACGCGCCACATTATAATGCTCTTCGCCCAACACGAGCGGATCCAATTGGCGACTGCTGGAATCCAATGGATCCACCGCAGGATAAATACCTAATTCTGCAATTTGTCGTGACAACACGACCGTTGCATCTAAATGCGAGAATGTCGTTGCCGGTGACGGGTCGGTCAAATCATCTGCCGGCACGTACACGGCCTGCACCGATGTAATGGAGCCCGTTTTCGTTGACGTAATACGTTCTTGCAAAATACCCATTTCTTCAGCCAACGTCGGTTGATAACCCACGGCAGATGGCATACGGCCTAACAACGCGGATACTTCGGTACCGGCCAAGGTATAACGATAAATATTATCGATAAACAACAACACGTCTTTACCTTTGTCGCGGAAATATTCTGATACCGTCAAACCGGTTAACGCCACGCGGAAACGATTGCCCGGCGGCTCATTCATCTGTCCATAAACCAACGCCACTTTATCCAATACATTTGAATCTTTCATTTCATGATAAAAATCGTTACCTTCACGCGTTCGTTCGCCGACACCGGCAAACACTGAACAACCGGCATGTTCTAACGCGATGTTTCTAATCAATTCCATCATGTTAACGGTTTTACCCACACCGGCACCACCGAATAAACCAATCTTGCCGCCCTTCGCAAACGGAATAATTAAATCGATCACCTTAATACCGGTTTCTAACAATTCTTGTGTGCCTGTTTGATCCGCAAATTCAGGAGCTTTTCGGTGAATCGGCCAACGTTCTTCTTCACCAATCGGACCCATTTCGTCGATCGGATCACCTAACACATTCATGATGCGACCCAATGTTTTATCACCCACCGGAATACTGATCGGTGCTTTGGTGTCAATCACATCAATACCGCGTCGCAACCCATCGGTTGTGCCCATTGCCAATGTTCGAACAATGCCATCACCTAATTGTTGCTGTGTTTCGAGCGTAATCTTTGTCCCAACGACCGTTAGCGCACTGTTTACTTTTGGCGTTGCGCCGCGAGGAAACTCAACGTCAACGACCGCACCAATGACTTCAACTATTTTTCCGGTTTGTGTACTCATGCATTTTCGCCTCTTTTTCTGACTTTCAATAAATTCGTTTTATGTCTCAGCGCGTAGGTTGGGCTGAGCGCATGCGAAGCCCAACAATATGTATCGCTAAACGTTGGGCTTCATTTCATTCAGCCCAACCTACCATGCTGGCATGTCAGTTCGCGCTCACCCTCTGAGCTGATATTTATTTTATAGCCGCTGCGCCGCCGACAATTTCGGAGATTTCTTGTGTGATGGCCGCTTGTCGCGCTTTGTTATATATCAATTGTAATTCTTTAATCAATTCATCCGCATTATTGGTCGCATTCATCATGGATATCATGCGCGCCGACTGCTCACTCGCTAAATTCTCTACCGCACTTTGATAAACTTCCATTTCTAAATAACGTTTCATCAAATGATCCAATAAACTTTTTGGATCGGGCTCATAAATATAATCCCAGCGCGCTTTTTCATTAACCTCATGCGGCGTAATCGGCAATAACTGCTGAATAGTGGCTTGTTGCTTCATCGTGCTGATGAATTTATTATAACAAACAAATAACATATCGATTTTCGCATCTCGATAAGACTCCATCATGATCTTCACCATGCCAATGATATCTTCAATATGTGTTTTATCATCGATATGATTTCCTTTCGCCACCACATTCCCACCAAAATGACGGAAAAAAGCATCGGCTTTGTTACCCACTAAGCTTAAATCGGTTTCTACGCCTTTGGTCTCCCAGCGCTGCATATCTTTTAATGTTGCGCGCAAGACATTGGTATTTAATGCGCCGCATAAACCGCGATCGGTGGTAATCACTATATATCCCACTTTTCTGACCGTTGGCCGTATCTTCATGTACGCATTTTTATATTCTGGGTTCGCCATCGCCAAATGTGCAATCACATCTAAAAGCTTTTCAGCATACGGGCGCGTTGCCGCCATGCGATTTTGTGTTTTACGCATTTTGCTCGACGCCACCATTTGCATTGCCTTGGTAATCTTCTTTGTGCTTTTTACGCTCTCGATCTTTGTGCGTATCTCGCGCGAACCTGCCATATTATGCCTTCTTCCAATTTGACGTTCCCTTGAATGCATCGACGATCTTCTTCATTTCTGCTTCAATTATGTCGTTATAATCATGTTCTTCATTCAATGATTTTAAGAAATCTGCATGCTTCAATCCCACATAATCATGCAGCTCTTTTTCAAAACGTGGAATTTCAGAAACATCGACATCATCTAAGTAACCGCGATCTGCAATCAACAATGAAAACGCCATTAAACCAACGCTCAGCGGCGCATATTGTTTTTGCTTCATGATTTCAACCATGCGTTCACCGCGATTCAATTGTTTCTTCGTAGAATCATCTAAATCCGATGAAAACTGAGCAAATGCTTCTAATTCACGGTATTGTGCTAACGATAAACGCGCGCCGCCCGATAACTTTTTAATAAGTTTCGTTTGCGCAGCGCCACCTACACGAGACACTGAAATACCGGAGCTCATGGCAGGACGAATACCGGAATGGAATAAATCGGTTTCTAAGAAAATTTGTCCATCGGTAATAGAAATAACGTTAGTCGGAATAAAGGCTGACACATCGCCGGCTTGCGTTTCCACGATCGGTAATGCAGTTAAAGAACCCGTTTTGCCTTTGATTTTACCCTTTGTGATCTCTTCGATGTAATGTGCATTGACGCGTGATGCACGCTCTAACAAGCGTGAATGCAAATAGAAAATATCTCCGGGATACGCTTCACGACCCGGCGGACGTCGTAACAACAATGAAATTTGTCGATACGCCCATGCATGCTTGGTTAAATCATCATAAATGATTAATGCATCTTCGCCGCGATCACGAAAATATTCACCCATCGAACAACCTGCATATGGCGCAAGATATTGCATGGACGCTGGCAACGAGGCTGACGCATCAACAATGATCGTATGTTTTAACGCATCAAATTCTTCTAACTTGCGTGTGACCGCTGCAATGGTTGACGCTTTTTGTCCGATTGCTACATAAACGCATTTAACGCCCGAATCTCTTTGATTAATAATCGTATCAATCGCAATAGCCGTTTTACCGGTTTGACGATCGCCAATAATCAATTCGCGTTGTCCACGACCCACGGGCACCATCGAGTCAATCGCCTTTAATCCCGTGTGTACCGGCTGATTAACAGATTGACGATAAATGACGCCCGGCGCGATTTTTTCAACCGGCGATGTAAATTTTGTTTCGATCGGCCCTTTTTCGTCGACGGGGTTGCCCAATGCATCAACGACACGACCCAATAATGCTTCGCCAACGGGCACTTCTAAAATTCTGCCTGTACAGCGTACTTTTTCGCCTTCGGTAAGGTCTTCATAATCACCTAACACAACCGAACCAACAGTATCGCGCTCTAAGTTCAACGCCAACCCATATCGGTTGCCGGGAAACTCGATCATTTCACCTTGCATCACATCGCCTAACCCATGAATGCGCACAATACCATCCTCAACACTGAGAATCGTGCCTTCTGTACGGCTTTCGGCCTTAAGATCAAATTGCTGAATACGTTTTTTTATAACATCACTGATTTCAGCAGAAGTTAATTGCATCATAATGCTGTTCCTTCCAAAAATTTCGTTAATCTAACCAGCTGTGCTCGGCCAGAACCATCAATTACTAAATCACCGACACGAATAATCGCGCCCCCTAAAATGCTTGAATCTACTCGGCAGTTTAATTCCACTTTGTATTTCAGGCGTTTCTCCAAAGCCGCAGCCAATTCGGCTTTTTCGCTGTCCGTTAATTCGTAAGCAGAGGTAACCTCAGCCCGTTTAAGCTTCTGATACTCTAAGTGTAATGCTTCAAACCCTTTATAAATTTCAGGCAATGTATCTAAACGCTGATATTCTGCCAACATGCGCAAAAAATTACTAAATTTCGAGTCTTTTGATTTTTTCAACATATCTAAAAAAACATCTAATATTTCTTCTGGCAATATTTCTGGATGGCTAAATAATTTTTGCATCTCCCCATCCGATGCGATTAGCGATGCATTCAGTAACGCGCGCGACCATTCTTTCAAATGATCGTTTTCTTTCGCAAATTCAAATGCGGCTTTGGCATAAGGTCTTGCTACTGTTACTAATTCCATCGCATTTAACCCATTATATTGCTGATATTAATTCATCCAATAATTTTTTATGTGTCGTTTTATCGACATCTTTGCTCAAAATTTTTGAAGCACCCATCATGGCGATATCAACCACTTCTTTGCGTAACGCTTCTTTGGTACGCTCCACTTGTAAATCAATTTCACTCTGCGCATTAACGATGATCTGTTGCCCTTCTTGTGTCGCACGTGCTTTTGCCTCGTCAACGATTTTAACGGCGCGCGAATTGGCTTCATCAATAATCTGAGAAGAATCTTTGCGTGTCTCTGTCAACATTTGCGATGCTTTTTTCTTGGCTACTTCTAATGAGTTTTTTCCATGTTCAGCTGCCTCTAAGCCATCAGCAATTTTCTTTTGCCGATCCGCCATCGCCTTTGTGACCGGCGGCCAAATGAACTTCATGGTAAACCAAACAAACAGCGCAAATGTAATCATCTCGCCAATGAGTGTAAAATTAATTTCCACTATAACACCTCTTTCTCAATGTTGATTAGCTGGCTTTTGTGCTAGCTGCAGTCATGACAGCCTGCAACAATGGATTGCTGCCAAATAATAACAACAAGCCAATGGCGGTTGCGATAGCAGAGAATGCATCCAACAACCCTGCGACCAAGAACATTCTGGCCATTAACATCGGTGATAATTCTGGTTGTCTGGCAATACTTTCGATAAATTTACCACCCAACATACCAAAACCAATAGCGGTTCCGATCGCCGCAATACCGATCAACATACCCACGACTATAATCGTCAGCCCTTGAATATTGGCGACAAGTTGTGCTAATTGCATAATCACTCCTATTTTCTATTGTTTAAAAAATCATTAATGAGACTGATGCGCCATGCTTAAATACACAATGGTTAACATCATGAAAATATATGCTTGGATCGTTATCACCAGCACATGAAACACTGACCACGCAAAACCAAGCGGCCACTGACTCCACCAAGGTATTAACGCAATCAAAACAAAAATTACTTCGCCAGCAAACATGTTGCCAAACAACCGCAAAGATAACGATACTGGTTTTACCGCTTCTTCAATGATTCGAAACGCCGCATTGACGGGAAAGAACCATTTGCCAAACGGTTGAAAAAGCACTTCTTTGCTTAGTCCAACAAGTCCTTTGGAAGTAAAATTATAAATAATAATTAAGAGCGTCACGCTCAATGACATCGCAAACGTTAAATTGGGATCATCCGTCGGCACTGATCGAAAATATTCAACGCCAAAAAGATGTAAAATGCTCGGAATAAAATCAACGGGCAGTAAATCCATACAATTTAATAAAAATGCCCATATAAATATGGTCAAAGCCAACGGGCCGATGAGTGCACTTTTTCCCTGGAATGCTTCTTTTACACAATCTTGAACGAACGATAACATAATTTCGACAAGATTTTGTAATTTGCCGGGCTTACCTGAAGTCACATGCAAAGCGGCATACCAAAACAGTCCTAAAAAAATAAAACCGATGATGAGCGAAACAGCTATCGTATCCAAATTGAGAGTCCAAAAACCACCATCACCAATTTTCATAGTGTGTAAATTCAGCTGCAAGTGATATAAATGTTCTTGAACAAAACCACCCGATTGTTTAACAGCTGCCGTGCTCATGACATCCTCTTATTTTTATAACCCCATATAAGGTGGGGATTAGGTAAAAGATGGCGATAATATAGCCACAAACGCTCGGTAAGACAATAACCAGATAGAATTTAATTGAAAAAATTTTTTAAGATCAGAATGGGTTAAAAATTGGTCAATTTGGCGCCATTTTATTCAGACTTGAAGATCTCGCTCATCTCTTGCCAAGGCAAAGCGATAATATTTTCCAATAATTTAAATCGTCGAGGAGTTTGACAAATCACATACGCCACCTTCGCTTGCGCATATTCATGCAAAAATTTCTTTAGGTACTTGGCGTCTGTTTCGCCAGGCGATGCACTCCATTTAACTTCCACAGGAATGAAGGTTTTTTCTACATCCAAAACATAATCAATTTCCGGCCCCGCAGCATCGCGCCAATATTTCAAGTTAATCTGTCTTTCCGATAAACGCGCAAAACGCAATAATTCTATCCCCACAAATTGCTCAAACATGCTTCCTAATTGGCGACTAGACAATTTTATCCCTTCATTAGCACAAACCCTTTTGACACCAAGATCAAAAAATAAATATTTTGGTGATTTGATTAACCGACGATGACTGATACTTTTAATAATCGGATCAATGCGTTGTGCAATCAAACAATCTTCAAGGATTTGATAATAAGCAGCAATGGTCGAATCTGCGACTCCAATCTCTTGAGAAAGTTTTGTAAAATTAACGATAAGACCTGCATCACTTGCTGATAATTCTAAAAATCGAGAAAACGCACCAATATTTCTAACTAATGCCTCTGCGCGAATCTCTTCTTCGAGATAAGTTGAAACATATGAATTCAGATCAACCTCTTTCATTTTATCAGACTCTTGCGACAAGATACCCGGTAAAGAGCCGTACAGTAACAATTCCTCTAGTGAAAATTTTGGTTGTGGTAATTCTATAAAATTAAGCGCATCCATTGTTAGCACCACAAACCTGCCCGGCAATAAGTTAATATTTGAACTATGTTTTAATTTGCGCGCAGAAGAGCCCGTTAAAATAAATTGAGCGACATGGTTATCAATCAAATATTGAATGCTATCCATGATCGCAGGTATCTTTTGTACCTCATCAATAAAAATCAAAGGCGTATTTTTTACGGTTGAAAACTTATCTTCGAGTTCCTGAATCAATAATTCTGGATGACTTTCGTAACGCAATCGTATCTCGGCTCGAGCAAATGAATAACTAATGTCTGGTCGAAACTGGTGCATCACTAAAGTTGTTTTGCCTGTTTGACGAGGGCCTAAAAGTAAAACACTTTTCTTGCGGTTTAAAGCCGCTCTAATATGCGCTTCAATTT
>Ga0155284_149_pt1 | contig 18826 bp, 17 predicted proteins | sample RifCSPhighO2_02_FD_106252 | JGI IMG/M metagenome (GOLD analysis project Ga0155284, IMG submission 106252) | Gammaproteobacteria bacterium RIFCSPHIGHO2_02_FULL_42_13 | reverse complement strand
TGAATCAATGCAACTGCCGCACCCACCGCCAATCGCCATTCAAAACGAAACGCGATGTAAATCATCGTCGCTAATAATGCGATAACCACTGCCAACGTTCCTTTGTACGCCAATTCACTACTCACCTTCCCGCCTACAAAACTTGCGCTATTTAATGTTGCATTCGGAATAACGTTTAACACCGACGCCACTAAAATATCTTGCACTTTTTTAGGATCGTCCGTTTTAACACGTGCACTATTATCAATACCCAACGTCAAAACAATATCACGTGAATCTCCAAAGTTTTGCACCTGATAATCGATAAATTTCGCCTGCTGCAACTCATCACGCACTTGATTAATATTCACTGGCTGTTTAAAAGACAACTCAATCTGCGTACCGCCGGTAAAATCCAATCCTAAATTTAAGCCATGATAGAAAAACGATATAAACGATACCAACAGCACAACAATCGAAAACATCGCTGCCCATTTTCGAACGCCTAAAAAATCAATCTTTGTATTTGGTTTAAAAAATTCCACGCTTATTTTTCCCTTACTTTGCCAATGCGCAATCGTTTAACATGCCGACCACCATACATCCAATTGATAAACATCCGGGTATACGTGACAGATGATATAATTGAAGTGAATAAGCCAACCGTCAACGTAATCGCAAACCCTTTTACCGGGCCAGAGCCTAAAGCAAATAAAATTAAGGCAACAATTAATGACACCAAGTTTGCATCTAAAATTGTCGTAAACGCGCGATCATAACCCGCTTGAATCGCCGCATGCGGCGACATACCATTGCGCAACTCTTCACGAATACGCTCATAAATTAAAACGTTATAATCAACCGCCATACCCACGGTTAACACGATACCCGCAATACCCGGAAACGTTAACGTACCGCCCAATAACGATAACAACGCTATCAAAAACACTAAGTTAACAAACAAACCAATATCGGCGGACAACCCAAACAATTCATAATAGAATATCATGAAAATAACAATAAAAATAAAGCCCACTTCGATCGATAGCATACCCAAATGAATATTGCGTTTACCCATACTTGGACCAACCGTACGCTCCTGAATAATAGCCATATTCGCCGGCAATGATCCTGCTTTTAATAACAACGCTAAATTTTTTGCTTCGGCGGGACTGGACAAACCGCTGATTTGGAAATTCGTGCCTAACGCAGATTGAATCGTCGCTATGTTGATAACACGACTTTCTTTTTTATAGGTAATTTTATTTTCGCCCTTTATCGTTGTCTGCGTTGATTTGGTTTCCGTATAAACCGTTGCCATGGATTTGCCGATATTTTCAGAGGTGATTTCTTCAAACAACGATTCGCCTCCGCCCCCCAATCGAATAGATACAATCGGCTGACCGGTTGAACTATCATAAGTGGATGCTGCGTTCGTAATCGAATCGCCGCTTAACACAATGCGATTTTTTAACAACACCGGCCGCCCTTCTGACATATATAATGTATCGCCCGCTGGCACGATTCCGCCAACGGCATTTGCCGCGTCGTGATCCATATCTACCATGTGAAATTCTAATGTTGCGGTTTTCCCTAAAATATCTTTTGCTTGTGCCGCATCTTGCACACCCGGCAAATCGACCGATACACGATCTTGCCCCTCTTGCTGCACGACCGCTTCGCTGACACCCAATTCATTCACTCGACGACGCAACGTCATCATCGTTTGTTCAATCGTATATTGCTTAATCTTCTGTAGTGCCGCCGCCGACATCGTGCCCGTCATTTGGTAAACACCGCCATGTGAATTAGTCACCCACGTAAAATCAGCAAACTGCTGACCTAATATGTTTGAGCCCTGATCCATATCGGTTGAACTATTAAACTGCACGCTAATGCCACCATCATGCAATGTCGAAATATTTGTGTAACGCGCTTTAGCCAATCGCAAAGCCTCGCCAATATCACGCACGTAACCTTTTTCCCGCGTTTGTACAACGGAATCCACATCGACTTGCAATAAGAAATTTACGCCGCCCTGCAAGTCCAATCCTAATTTCATCGGATTTGCACCAATTGCCAATAACCACGCCGGTGTCGCCGATTCAAGATTTAACGCAATAATGTAATTATTCCCAAGCGCACTGAGCAGTGCTTTCGCATGCAGCTGTGTATCAGCATCGCTAAAGCGAACTAAAATATTTTTATTGGCGATTTCAATAGAATTGTACGGAACGGTTGAGGTGGTTAATAACGATCTTACTTTATCCACATCACTATTCGTTAACGCCAACCCTGGTGTTGAACTCGATATTTGAATTGCAGGATTTTGACCAAACACATTGGGCAATGCATAAATGATTGCAATAACAAAAATGACAACGAGCGTAATGTTTTTCCATATCGGAAATTTATTCATAACGATTTTAACGTTCCTTTTGGCAACACAGCAGAAATTGAATTTTTCTGTAGTTGCACTTCAACATCTTTGGCGATCATCACTTTCATAAAATTATCATCGATGCTGGTAATTTTTCCGGCCACGCCGCCGCTGGTCATAATTTCATCGCCTGCTTTCAAGCCCGCAAGCATTTGCTTTAATTGTTTCATACGCTTGTTTTGCGGATGCCACATAAAGAATAAAAAGGCCACCAAAACAACCAATAACATGATGGAACCAAACGCCGACCCTTGTTGTGGACCCGCTGCCGCAGGTGCAGCCGCATAGGCAGTAGAAATTAAAAAATTCATATAAATCATCCCGTTATATAAAATAAATAAAGAAAATTATAGGAAAAATCCTAAGCATTTCACATAAAACGTGCGGGATTATAACGGACTTTGATGAGTTATTCATCTTTTTCATGCAATAGTTTCCGCTAATTTTTCGAGTTCATCCGTCTCAATGGCTGTGCGAATATTTTGCATCAGCATTTGATAATAATGCAAATTATGAATAGTATTGAGGCGTGATCCCAAAATCTCTTTGCACCGATCCAAATGATGTAAATACGCGCGTGAATAATGTTGACACGTATAACAATCACAATTCGGATCAAGTGGACGGGTATCATTTGCATATTGCGCGTTGCGTAATTTCACCACGCCCTCGGACGTAAATAAATGTCCATTGCGCGCATGGCGCGTCGGCATCACGCAATCAAACATATCAATACCGCGCAAAACCCCATCGATTAAATCACGCGGCGTACCCACTCCCATTAAATAATGCGGCTTATCTTTTGGCATTTTTGGCGCCATAAAATCTAGTACGCGAATCATTTCTTCTTTCGGTTCACCAATCGCTAAGCCACCCAACGCCAAGCCGTCAAAACCAATATCCATTAATCCGTTTAATGATTCGGTGCGCAGATCTTCGTACATGCTCCCTTGCACAATGCCAAACAATGCCGACGAACTATCACCGTGCTCAATCTTGCTGCGCTTCGCCCAACGCAATGACATGCGCATTGATTCGGCCGCTTTTTCATGTGTAATTGGATACGGCGAGCATTCATCAAACACCATTACAATATCTGAACCTAAATCGCGCTGCACTTGTATGGATTTTTCAGGCGTTAAAAAAACAAGCGCGCCATCTTTGGGCGAACGAAACGTCACACCCTCTTCGGTGATTTTGCGAATATCAGCTAAACTAAACACTTGGAAACCGCCAGAATCCGTTAAAATCGGTCCATGCCAATTCATAAAATCATGCAGATCGCCATGTTGTTTAATAATGTCGGTGCCGGGACGCAACATTAAATGAAATGTGTTACCCAAAAGAATTTGTGCGCCGGTTTTTGTGACTTCTTCTGGCGTCATCGCTTTAATAGTGCCGTAAGTGCCGACCGGCATAAACGCCGGCGTTTCAACGACACCACGATCGAAAATTAATCGACCACGACGGGCGAAACCGGATTGTTTAAGTAGTTTGAATTTCAATTGCTTACCTCGCTCATGCGAACAAATCAGTCAACGCTCAAAGGACGCTTATCTGGATAGACATACATCGCATCCCCGTAACTAAAAAATCGGTACTTTTCTTTTATCGCTTCTTGGTACGCGGCCATCATTTTCTCGCGCCCGACAAATGCACTCACCAACATTAATAACGATGATTTCGGTAAATGAAAATTCGTCACCATCGCGTCGATCACATTAAACTTAAATCCAGGGTAAATAAAAATATCCGTTTCGCCTTTAAAAGGCTTTATTGCGCCCTCTTTCGCCGCTGTTTCTAAGCTGCGAACCGTCGTTGTTCCGACGGCAATCACTCGACTACCTTGCGCTTTTGTTTTCACAATTAAATCACAGATATTCTGCGGCACCTCGACCCATTCACTGTGCATGTGATGTTCTTGAATATTTTCGACACGCACCGGCTGAAACGTCCCCGCGCCTACATGCAACGTTAAAAACGCTGTCTTAATGCCTTTGTCTTTTAACGCTTGTATTAATGCTTTATCAAAATGCAAACCCGCTGTCGGTGCGGCAACCGATCCATCTTGTTTTGCATAAACCGTTTGATAACGTTCACGATCCAACAATTGATCTTTACGATCAATATATGGCGGCAGCGGAACATGACCAATTTGATTTAAAATATCTAAAACCGCTTCATCTGTTACAAATTCTAATTGAAACAAATCATTTTTACGATCAACCACTTTTATTTCGACACTATTTTCTAAATAAAAACAACTGCCAATTTTTGGCGAACGATTGGCATGCACATGCGCTAACACTTGATTGTTATCTAAAATACGTTCAACTAATAATTCTACTTTGCCCCCCGTTGGCTTTGAACCAAATAATCGCGCGGGAATCACTTTGGTATCGTTAAAGACCAACAAATCATTCGGCTGCAGTAATTCTAAAATATCGATAAATTTTCGATGCATGAGTTGATCGCCCAGGCATAATAAACGGCTGCTGCTACGCTTTTCCGCTGGATAGCGCGCTATCAGCTCATCGGGTAATATGTAGTCAAAATCAGAGAGTTTCATTATCACTCAATTGATCAAAAAAATAACAAGCGTATCAAACCTCTTCACCTCTGTCCAGCTCCTCTCATTGAGCTAGTGGTTTTTGTCCGTCCCATGTAGAATGCAACCTGCACGTTAAGGTGATTCCTATGTTTTGCGAAAAATGCCAAAAACCTCTCGAACTCTGCATGTGCGCAGAAATTCGTCAGCACGCTACTAAACTACATGTATTAATTTTACAACATCCTCAAGAGCCTGATCACGAAATTGGTACCGCACTTTTGACTCACCTGGCCTTACCCAATTCAACACTAAAAATTGGCCTGTCTTGGAGAAGCCTGAGCGCGATCCTTGGTGAAAAACAACTAGATCCAAAACGTTGGGCAATACTCTATTTGGGTAGTGGCGTTAAGGGCAACCCAAACAGCAAAAAACCCTTACAGTTTGTTTCAAAAAAAGGAACACTCATCGAAAACCCAAAACACCTTGACGGAATTCTTGTCTTAGATGGTAGTTGGAGTCAAGCCAAAGCCTTATGGTGGCGTAATGCGTGGCTACTTAAACTGCATCGCATTATTTTGACACCGCAACATAAATCGCTATACAAAGAATTGCGAAAAGAACCACGACGTGAGTGTTTATCTACTATTGAAGCGGTCGCAGAAGTATTAGAGCTTCTAGGTGAAAAACAAGAAATAGCTCAACATTTAAGAACACTGTTTTCAAAACTTCTGAATAAGAAACGAGAGTTGCATTGCAAATAATCCAATAGCTCTGCTATACTTCGGAACTCTGATATGGGCCGGGATGGCGGAACTGGTAGACGCGCCAGACTCAAAATCTGGTGGTAGCAATACCGTGTCGGTTCGATTCCGACTCTCGGTACCATTTGAGGTGTAGTGTAATGGCAGCACTCTTGACTCTGACTCAAGCGATCCTGGTTCGAGTCCAGGCACCTCAGCCAATCACTTAACAAAGACAGTGCTAAAATATCTAAGCGAGATCACGCACGTGTTAAATCATATACAATTAAATCAATCCGCTGAAATGAGATTAACGCGCGGACATCTATGGATTTATAGCAATGAAATCAATAATGTCAAAACCCCCTTAAAATCGTTCGAAACAGGCGAACTCATCAATATTCATGATTCGTTCGGAAATAATCTTGGCATTGGTTACATTAATCCGCATAATCTATTGGCCGTGCGACTCCTCACACAAGATATCGCCGAACCCATCGATACATTTTTTTTTCAAAAACGATTTCACCGCGCATTAACGTTGCGTCAAAAACTTTTTTCTCAACCCTACTATCGGTTGATTTACGGCGAAAGCGATGGACTTCCAGGTTTAGTGGTTGATCGCTTCGGAGAAACATTTGTTATTCAAATTAATACTGCGGGCATAGAAAAATTAAAAGATGAAATCATGTCCGCGTTATTAGCAACAACCCATGCCAAATGCATTATTATTAAAAATGCTAGCAGTGAACGCGCGAATGAAGGGATGGAAAAATACACGGAAATCGCTTATGGCCAACTCGCCGCTCCATGTGTCATCGAAGAAAATCAATGTCAATTTATGATTGATTTGTTAAACGGCCAAAAAACAGGATGGTTTTACGATCATCGATTTAATCGTGCGCGCATCGCCACCTATTGCAATGATAAAAACATATTGGATGTATTTTGTTACACGGGCGCGTTTACCCTCCCCTGCGCAAAAATGGCAAAACAAGTGACCGCGGTTGACAGTTCAACTGCAGCACTCGCACAACTCGATGAAAACTGTAAACTCAATGAGTTAAAAAATGTCACCACACACGCAGGCAAGGCGCAACAAGAATTAGAAAATTTAAACAACTCCAGCAAAAAATTCGACGTCATTATTCTCGATCCACCGGCCTTCATTAAACGCAAAAAAGATTACCATACCGGTTTAAAAGCCTATCAACATATCAACGAAGCGGCGATGCGCTTATTAACCCCCCACGGTATTTTATTGTCCGCTTCTTGCTCCATGCATCTCTCTGCCGAAGATTTACTCTTGTGTCTTGCAAAAGCAGGCCACAACGTGGGACGTCAGCCCATCATATTAGAACAATGCCATCAAGCCCCCGACCATCCGATTCACCCCAACATCCCTGAAACAAATTATTTAAAAGGTTTTATTGTAACGATGCAAACATAATGACAAAAAATCATCGTGCAATTCTTGTTGAATGCTCTAAAATCAGACATGATCAATATAAGCCCTGGTAGCTCAGACGGATAGAGCGTTCCCCTCCTAAGGGAAAGGTCAGAGGTTCAACTCCTCTTCAGGGCACCAAAATTCAATATATATCGCATACATTGAAATCTAATGCCCATTAAGGTACGCTACGTTACCTCACTAAAGGGATCCCTATGAAAAAAATATTGAAAATTATCGCCTATATCATTAGCACGATTATTGTACTTGGCATCATTTTAGCTGCTTCACTTTATTTTTATTATCGGCCTACCGATCCTAAAACAATTACATTAGACGCACCTAATGGACAAGTCATCATTACGCGCGATTCGTTTGGCATACCACATATTCACGCGTTAAAAAACGATAACGATGCCTACTATGCGCTCGGCTATATGCATGCGCGCGATCGTCTATGGCAGATTGAATTACAACGACGCGCCACGCAAGGCACCTTAAGTGAAATCTTTGGTTCTAGAACATTAAAAGAAGATAAATTTTTACGCACGTTAGGATTTTATCGCGCAGCACAAACCGCATGGCTTTCATTTAGCCCCCCATTGCAAGCGATGGTGAACAGTTATACGGCAGGCGTTAACGCTTACATCGACACGCATCATTTGCCCATCGAATTTTTAGTATTTAATTTTAAACCCGCACGCTGGACAAACATCGACAGTATCGCTTGGCAAAAAATAATGGCATGGAATTTACAATATAGTTGGCAACAAAAATTAACAAACTACATCATTAAACACACATTGGGCGAAGATCAAATTCCTGTTTTAAATCCACCTTATCCTGATTCTGCCCCTACTATTTTATCGCTGCAAGATTTACAGCAATCGCAATTACCGCAAACAACATCTGCGGATAACTTGGTGCAAAGCAATCAAAATAGTGCCCTCTCAACTTTTCAAAATATTATTGAAACCGATCAACAACTGCGTACATTGCTCGGCCTAAAAGATGCACCCGGAAAAGGTTCAAACAGTTGGGTGCTTTCCGGTAAATTAACCAAAACCGGCAAACCGATTTTAGCCAATGATCCACATTTATCACTCTCTGCGCCTTCCGTTTGGTATTTAGCAGAATTACAAGGCCCCGGGTTGCATGTCATTGGCGCAACGCTCCCCGGTGTTCCGGCGGTGGTCATTGGTCATAACGATCATATTGCATGGGGCGTAACCGACGTCAATCCAAACGCACAAGATCTTTATATTGAACCTCAAAATGCGACATTTAACATCATTCATGACACGATAAAAATAAAAGGACAAAAGCCCTTCCCCTTTGATATTAAAATTAGTCCCGAGGGCCCGATCATCAGTAACGTCAATGATACAAAAAAAATCGGCCCAAACATTGCATTAAAAAGCACGTCACTCATGCCGAACGATACCAGCGCAGAAGCTTTTATGCTGATCGACTATGCGCAAAACTGGCAAGATTTTAGAAAGGCATTAAGCTTCTTTGTCACACCCACACAAAATTTTGTGTATGCCGATACAGAGGGTAACATCGGCTATCAGATGGCCGGACATATTCCGATTCGAAGTGGCTGGACTGGTATTTTACCCGTGCAAGCTGACGGAGAACATCAATGGGATGGGTTCATTCCATTTGATCAACTCCCTTATGTATACAATCCTCAAAAGGGATTTATTGTCACCGCAAACAATAAAGTCGTTCCAGATAATTATCTTTATCCGATCACATTCCAATGGTTCAAGCCGCCTTATCGTGCGGAACGCATTACCGATTTGATTACAACACTAAAAAATAATATCACGATGCAAGATATGCAAAATATGCAACAAGATGTTCAAGATTATTTTTGGCGCGATTTAAAAACCACCTTGCTTGCAACAAAGCCGTTAAATAACGCAAGCAAAGAAGCCTTGCAACAATTACAAAATTGGAATGGCGACATGAGTTTAAATAGCACGGCCGCTACTATTTTTTCCGTCTGGACAAATGAATTACGTTTTCTCGTACCTGAACCGATTCGCACTGCAAAACCAGTATTCGACCCATTATTTATTGTTGCACAATTAAAAAATAATGGCTCTTATTGCAAAACCAGTATGCACATGGAATGCCCCGAGGTGCTCAGCCAAACGCTGGCCAATGCCATTAAAAAATTACAGAAACAATTTGGCAACACAATGCAAAATTGGCAATGGCAAAACGCCCATCACGCCGTCTTTAAAAACTTAGGAATTGGTTCATCAAAAGCCTTAGGTTGGCTGGTTAATCGCACAATCGCAACACCCGGCGGACTATATACCGTCGATGTTGCTTCTTTTCCAAGCGATAGTTTTGATCAAACCGAAGGCGCATCTTATCGGGAAATTATTGATTTAGGTGATTTGAACCGCAGCATTTATATTCAAACACTGGGGCAATCCGGCAATCCATTTAGCCGACATTACAATGATCAAATGAATTTATGGCGAGACGGAAAATACTTGCCAATGCGTAATCAAACTGATAACATTCTAAATAAAAAAAATAAGGAGAACACATATGCCTCGTTTCTTTCCATGCCCAAATCCCAGAAAACTACTTCGACCTGAAATACTATTACCGGCCGCTGCACTAGCCATAAGATACTTATTAGGTATACATGATCTAGAGAGCGCTATCGGCTTTGCAGGTATAACAGCCGGCTTGATCAATATATGCAACGATAATCAGCAAAGAGCTAAAACAACTCGCGCGCCATCTTACGATACATCTTACGGTACATAATAAAACGGGTTCGGCAACTTAACATCTTTATCGGCGTATCCACCCGACAAATCAGAGTATTGATCGCCGACATTTAAAACGATATCGTAACCTGCTTGTGTTATCTTTTTACGCATCGCTGTTTTAAACGGCACAATAGAATGCGGTTTTGTAACAGGATTCACCGGAGACATATACAAATATGTCCAGTTCTTGTAACCATCATTTTTAAAATTTTGTTCGGTAGTTTTTTGAAGCGTTTCAGGACGCCCGGTAATAATAAACGTGGCGACATGATTTTTTTGCGCAAACCGATATAATTCAAGCGTCGGCTTGATCACCGATGATTTTCCGCCTTTTAGCATGCTCATCACATACGCGGGGGTTTCACCAAAATCATTGCTTTGCATTAATTGAACGCTACCGATCATCGTTTCATCTGCATCAAACACGACCGCTAGCTTTTTATTTTGATGATTGCTTTGAATACGCTCCCACAAATAAAGTTTGGCGGGTCGAAGCGCATCGGCAATATCTTGCATATACTGACCCGACGAACAATACGTATTCAGTTGTTTTTTTAACAACCCTAAATTGGTCGCGGGTGGTTTCGCAAAGGTGATAACAGAGACTGATAGCAAACTCAAGAAAATTTTTCGCATTATAATTAACTCCCCATTCCAACAACTCGGCCGCAAGCGGCCGAGATTGTTTCCTTAATTGATTTCGCCTGCGCGGGAAACCCGCGCGAACGGCGACCAGAGGGGAACATTGCATTGCTCCCCTCTGGACTCCCCAGCGCCCTTGTCTTGTGCTGCAAGCAGCGGAGATTACTTTAAAAATGGGCAATTCTAACATTGTTTTTCGATTTAGGCGAATATTGATCGTGTTTTCTTATTTATCGCATAACAAGGTGACTTAAGGGGGGGCATAAAAAACATGGCATTATTTGTCCAAGTCATCGCTGACCGGATCAATCATGGTCTTCAATACATGCCACGCCAATGTCGCACATTTTACTCGCATGGGAAACTTTTTAACATTGGACAAAACAGATAATTTATCGAACGGAATATGATTATCTTTAGAAGTCGTCATACCATCGTGAAATAATTTAAAAATTTTCCTCGCCTCCTCTACCGTTTTTCCTTTAACTGCTTCCGTCATTAAAGATGCAGATGCCGTAAAAATCGCACATCCTTCCCCCTGAAAGCCAATATCTTGAATAAGATTATTGTGCAAGGATAAATAGAGAATAATTTTATCACCGCATAACGGATTATAACCCTCTAAAACATAATTCGCCTGATCAAGTTTTTTAAAATTACTGGGGTGACGATTATGATCAAGAATAATTTCTTGATAGAGCGCTTGTAGATCTAAACACATAAAAACATTTTCCTAATCTGTTCTAATACCAATAAAAAATGATCAATTTCAGAAAATGTATTATAAAAAGAAAACGACACTCTGGCCGTTGCGGGCACGTTAAATCGTTCCATCAACGGCATCGCACAATGATGCCCCGCCCGAATACAAATACCATTTACATCCAAAATACTCGCCACATCATGCGCATGTACCCTATCAACAACAAATGAAATAATCGAAATTCTTGTATCTGACTGCCCAATCAAACGAACATAGGACATATTAATCAATCGACTCAGTGCGTAATCTACTAGTTTATTTTCATGCGCTCGCAACAAACTGAGATCTACTTGCATTAAATAATCAATGGCCGCACCCAATCCAACCACGCCAGCAATATTAGGCGTGCCCGCTTCAAATTTAGCTGGGAAATCAGCAAACACCGGAAGCGCATAAAAAGAAACTTTTTCAATCATATCCCCGCCGCCTTGATATGGCGTCATTTTACTTAAGCACTTCTTTTTACCATATAAGACCCCGATACCGGTTGGTGCATACATTTTATGTCCAGAAAAAACGTAAAAATCGGCATCTAAGTCTTGCACGTTCACAGATAAATGCGCAATAGCTTGTGCGCCATCTATTAAAATTGTCGCATGATGCGCATGCGCTAATGTGATCATTTGTTTAATCGGATTGATGGTGCCTAATACATTAGAAACATGCATTATCGCAACGAATTTTGTACGTGCGTTTAACAACTTTTCATATTCATCTATAGCGAGCTCGCCTATATTCGTCACCGGAATAACACGCAACAACGCACCTGTCTCTTGGCATAACAATTGCCACGGCACAATGTTGGAGTGATGTTCCATCTCAGAAACAATAATCTCATCACCCGGTTTCAATTGTTGCCGTACAAAACTGTGCGCAACTAAATTAATTGCCTCCGTGGTTCCTCTAACAAAAATAATTTCCTTATCTGACTTAGCATGAATAAAATTCTGAACTTTTTTACGCACGCCTTCGTACAATAGCGTTGAGCGCTCACTGAGCTCATACACCCCACGATGAATGTTTGCGTTATGGTAGATATAATAATCTGTCATCGCCTTGATCACTTGAGAGGGAATTTGAGTTGTCGCCGCATTATCAAAATACACCAACGGCCGGTTACGATTACTGGTTTTTAAAATAGGAAAATCGTCTCGAACAAGATCTATCGCATTGGGCTTCATTTCCATATTATACCTCCAAGGCGCGCATCATTCGATTCAACATATAATCCCGAAAGGCTGCAATATCAATCGTATCGACAATATCGCTGATAAATGCTTTTAACAAAAATCGACGGGCGACATCCTCGCCTATACCCCGTGCACGTAAATAAAACAGTTCATCTTCCGATAGTTGTCCAACCGTCGCACCATGTGTACACTTAACGTCATCTGCATAAATTTTTAATTCTGGTTTAGTGTCAATTTCAGCGCGATCAGAAAGCAATATATTCTTATTTAGTTGGCTGGTCTGGCTTTTCTGCGCATTTGGATACACCGTTACTTTCCCATTAAAAATGCCATGTCCCGAATCATTCAAAATACCTTTGTAATACTCATGACTTTTGCAATTTGGCTTGACATGATTAATGGACGTATGATAATCCAATTCCTGCGTCTGTTTCACGTGATAAAGACCACTTAAATCGCATTGCGCACCCGATGCATCCAGCTGAACATGCAAATCATGACGAGAAAAATCGCTGCCCAAGGCACAAGAAAAAGATCGGAACACGCTATTCTTCCCTTGCGAAACATGCCAATCGGCAAGATGACATGACGCTAATGACGCATCACCCAAGTGATAATGCGTCAGCACTGCGTTATCCAACAAATACATCTCCGTGAAATTACTATGCATATAAGGCTCGGATGCATCGTCATAAAAATGCTCCACAACAGTTGCTTTCGCTCCCTTTTCAAGAAGAATAAAATTATGTGTGTACATCAAACTATTGTTATTTACATGATCCCCTATAAATAAAATATAAATAGGCAAATTCAACTGCACTTCTCGCGAAATATGCAAAACATAACCTTCCCGAGCAAATGCCGTATTTAAAGAAGTAAATGCTTGCTTCGTTTGATATGTTTTTTTAAAAAATAGGAACTTCATTAAGCTAGGAATTATTTTTAACGCTTCAGAAAATGAATAAACATTTATATTAGCAGAAAACTCATTACGCAAAGATAATTCTGGACAATACCGGCCATTTACAAAAACAAGGCAATTAGAATTAACATAATTCGGACGATCCAGAACAGACAACGCCCCCTCTCGTTCAGCCCCAGTAAGACAGATATCACGCAAGAGCAACTTGTTCAGATCATTATATTTCCAATCTTCTAGTTTTTTATGTGGCAACCCCTGTTTCAAAAAGTTTAAAAAGGCAAGTTTTCGAATTTTACTTAACCAAGTTGGCTCATTTCCGTCTAATACAGATGAGCGCCATGTAAATGCTTGTTTCCAAAACTCAACATCAGAAAAATTCATGCCAACTCCCGTGTCAATGCTTTTTCGTAACCCAATTTTTCAAGATGGCTCACCAGTCGATAATCCCCCGATTTTTTAATCTTTCCATCATGAAACAAATGCACATAATCCGGTCGAACATAATTCAATAATCGCTGATAATGCGTAATCAATAGCAGCCCATTATCTTTGTGATGAAACTGATTAATCCCTTCCGCAACATGTTTTAATGAATCAATATCCAGCCCTGAATCGGTTTCATCCAACACTGCTAACGTTGGATTGAAAATCAACAGTTGCAGAATTTCATTGCGTTTTTTCTCACCCCCCGAAAACCCTTCATTAATTGATCGATATAAAAATGATTCATCCATCTCTAATATTTCTAATTTTTTTTGAATTAAAGCTTTGAAGTCTAATGCATCAAGCGCCTTCAATCCTTGTTGTGCACGTAATATATTCAATGCGGCTTTTAAAAAATAAATATTACTCACGCCAGAAATTTCCACCGGATATTGAAATCCCAAAAACAAACCGCGTCGCGCACGCTCTTCCGGACTAAGCATCAATAAATCATGATGATTAAATAAAACCTGGCCCTTAGAAACAATGTAATTAGGTGAGCCGGCCAATACTTTCCCTAATGTTGTTTTACCGGAGCCATTTGGCCCCATCAACACATGTATTTCACCAGGTTTAATGGTTAAGTTTACCCCTTTTAAAATCGATTTTTTTTGCACCGATGCATGTAAGTTTTTTATCTCTAACATATTATCTCCACTCATCAACCCTGACATCCTTCTAAACTTAACTCTAAAAGCTTTTCTGCTTCAACTGCAAATTCCATTGGGAGCTTGCTAAATACCGTTTTACAAAATCCATTCACAATCATTGAAATAGCATTTTCCGTATCAATTCCGCGTTGCTGAAAGTAAAACATCTGTTCGTCGCTAATCGTTGAGGTCGATGCCTCATGCTCAACTTTAGCGCTAGAATTACGCACCTCAATATAGGGAAAGGTATGTGCGCCACAATGGTCACTCAATAACAAAGAATCGCATTGTGAATAATTTCGCGCATGGCTTGCCTGCGGTGCAACACGTACTAACCCACGATAACTATTCTGCGCAAAACCTGCGGAAATACCTTTTGAAATAATCGTGCTTTTCGTGTTTTTCCCGATATGAATCATTTTGGTTCCGGTGTCAGCCTGCTGATAGTTATTCGTCAACGCAACGGAATAAAATTCCCCAACAGAATTATCACCCTTTAAAATAACGCTGGGATATTTCCAGGTAATGGCAGAGCCCGTTTCAATTTGTGTCCAAGAAATTTTTGAATTTTTACCACGGCATATTCCACGCTTGGTCACCAAGTTATAAACACCCCCCTCTCCTTTTTCATCACCTGGATACCAATTTTGTACCGTAGCATACTTAATTTCCGCGTCATCCAGCGCAATCAATTCAACCACTGCGGCATGTAACTGATGATTATCACGCATAGGCGCACTACACCCTTCCAAATAACTCACCGAAGAACCAGACTCAGCAATAATCAACGTACGCTCAAATTGCCCCGTATTCGCCGCATTCATACGAAAATAAGTCGATAATTCGATGGGGCAAGCCACCCCCTTTGGAATATAGACAAACGAACCATCGCTAAAGACAGCAGAATTCAATGCGGCAAAAAAATTATCTCGATAGGGAACAACCGAGCCTAAATATTTTTTAATCAGATCTGGATATTGCAAAACCGCCTCAGAAAAAGGACAAAAAATCACGCCTACTTCATTCAGTATTTCTTTGCAGGTTGTCCACACTGATACACTATCGAATACTGCATCGACCGCGACACCCGACAAGTGCTTTTGTTCTTCTAACGATATACCTAATTTATTATAGGCTCGAAGAATTTCGGGATCGATGTCCTGTAATGTTTTGGGACCATCCGTTTTAGATTTTGGCGCAGAATAATAGCTAATCGCTTGATAATCAATGGGGTTTAACTTCAAATTCGACCAACTTGGCTCATGCATTGTTTGCCAATGGCGATAGGCATTCAACCGCCATGTCAGTAAAAATGATGGTTCATTTTTTTTCCGCGAAATTAAACGAATCACCTCTTCGTCTAAACCAGCCCTCACCGTATCGGACTCCACCGCGGTCGTAAAACCAAGTGGGTAAGCTTGACGAGTCATTTTCTTTAATAGTGTATTGCTCAAATTAAACCCACCCTGGTATTTTATTGCGTTTATGAAAAATATGAATATAATACCATATTAGTACTATTAATAAAAGTAGGCGTTAATTGTTTTTTCCATGCAAAAAAAAATAAAAGATATTTCCATCGTCATCCATGGCGCAGCAGGTCAAGGACTGAAAACAATAGAATTGTTCTTGGCGCCATTGTTATTACAACACACAGGATTTTATGTTTTCTCTACATCTGAATACATGTCAAGAATTCGCGGCGGCAACAATTCTGTTGAAATACATGTCTCAACCTCCCCTGTATTGGCTTTTGTTGAACGCATCGATTTATTGATTTCAATGAATCGATTTAATATCGACCATTTATGCGACCGTATTACAAAAAATACAACGATCATCGCCGATCACTCACTCATTGCGGAAAAACATTCCCTTATCCAAATTCCACTATTAGATAATGTGCAAAATGGTAATGAAAAAACAATTCCTAACAGCATTGTGATCGGCATTGTACTATCATTATTTGCGATTTCTCCAACACACTACATCCCTGAAATAAAAAAATATTTTTCTAAAGCAACTGCAAACCAAAACCAGCAATCCATTGAATATGGTTACCAACTAACTGACAAATTATGCGAGGAAAAAAAGCTAACTAAATATAAACTCATCGCGACTACTGCAAAACAAGATCACTTGATCTCCGGGGCAGAAGCAATTGCCGCCGGCGCCATATCGGGTGGCTGCAATTTCGTGACCGCCTACCCAATGTCACCAGGCACCAGTGTCTTCACCCATATGGCTAAAGCGGCACGCGATAGACCTATTATTATCGAACAAGTAGAAGATGAAATTAGCGCAGCCAATATGGCGCTAGGTGCTTGGTATGCTGGCGCAAGAGCGATGATCACAACGGCGGGAGGCGGGTTTGCATTAATGTGCGAAACAATCAGCTTGGCCGGCATGATTGAAACGCCACTTGTTGTCCTCATTGGTCAACGTCCCGGACCTGCCACAGGATTGCCAACACGCACTGAACAAAGCGATCTTAATTTAGTACTATACGCCGGACACGGCGAGTTCCCTCGTATTATATTGGCACCTGGCACACCACAAGAAGCATTTCAATTAACACAAAAAGCATTTAACCTAGCTGATAAATTTCAAGTACCTGTCTTTATTTTAGCAGATCAATTTTTTCTAGACTCCCTTTACTGCACAGATGTTTTTGATTTAACGCAAAAAATCGAAACGCATATCATTAAAACAGATTCCTGTTACCAGCGATACCAATTAACTGAAGATGGCATATCTCCACGCGGCATTCCAAATTATGGCGATGGCATCGTCTGTGTCGATAGCGATGAGCATAACGAAACTGGGTATATTGCAGAAGACAAAAAAACACGTATTACTATGCAAAACAAACGACTAAAAAAATTAGAATCAATAAAAAAATACGCGTATGCACCCACATTTATTGGTTCAGAAAATTTTACGTTCCTCGTTGTTTGTTGGGGATCAAACTATGGTGTCGTTCAAGAAACACTTCAACAGCTAAACACTACTTCCTTTGCCATGCTGCATTTTGCTCAACTCTATCCCCTACATCCGGAAGCAAAAAAGTATCTCCATCAGGCGCACAAAATTATTATGGTCGAAAATAACAGTAGCGGACAATTTGACAGCTTACTGCACCGTGAATTTAATGTCAGATCAGATCATTTGATTTTGCAATATGACGGATCACCCTTTTCTGTTGAAGGCTTAACTCGGCAATTACAGCATATTTCTAATGAAAAATAATATAGCACTCACACGTTATGACAAAAACAAACCTGATATTGCCTGGTGCCCGGGCTGCGGCAATTTTCAAATTTTGCGCGCCATGAAATTAGCGCTTGAGGAACTAAACATCAGTCCACAACAAGCGGTCGTCGTGAGCGGTATTGGACAAGCGGCCAAAACACCTCAATATTTTAATGTAAATATGTTTAATGGATTACACGGGCGCGCACTACCCGTGGCTACCGGAATTAAACTAGCAAACCCCGAGCTCGTTGTCATTGCCGAGGGCGGTGATGGCGATATGTATGGTGAAGGTGGAAATCATTTTCTACATGCCATTCGGCGAAATCCCAATCTCACACATATCGTGCATAACAATATGGTATACGGCCTCACCAAAGGACAGGCCTCCCCGACCAGCCAGATCGGATTCAAAAGCCCTATTCAATCCGTCACTGATATGCCGCTCAATCCTATCGCAATCGCAATCGCACAAAATGCATCATTTGTTGCGCGATCATTTTCTTTAAATATCAATCAATTAAAAAATTTATTAAAAACAGCCATTCAACATGAAGGTTATGCATTAATTGATGTTTTTCAGCCCTGCGTTGTGTTTAACAAGGTGAATACCTATCAATGGTTTCAAGAACACACTTATGATCTGCCAAATGATTACAATCCATATGATAGAGAAAAAGCATTTCAAATTGCGATTGATGAACATAATCTAGCGCTGGGAATTATTTATAAAAATCACATTGATTAAGTTTTCGCGTCGATAAAAAAAAGCCCCGCGTGAAGCGAGGCTTTTTAAAGATCTAAAGACCTTATCGATTAGTAACGATCACGACCTCCACGATCACCGCGATCACCACCGCGACCACCACGGCTACCACCACCCGCCTCTCTTGGCTTGGCAATGTTGACCTTTAATGGACGTCCACCAAGATCCTGGCCATTTAATTCTAATGCCTTTTGAGC
>Ga0155284_131_pt1 | contig 19693 bp, 19 predicted proteins | sample RifCSPhighO2_02_FD_106252 | JGI IMG/M metagenome (GOLD analysis project Ga0155284, IMG submission 106252) | Gammaproteobacteria bacterium RIFCSPHIGHO2_02_FULL_42_13 | reverse complement strand
TTATTGTTATTGATCCGGGACATGGAGGTAAAGACCCTGGCGCCACAGGGGTTTTAAGGACACATGAAAAGAATATAGTGTTAGCCATTGCTAAAGATTTATATGCTGATTTAAAACAGCAGCCGCACGTACATCCCATATTAACGCGGGAAGATGATCATTTTGTGCCACTCGATAATCGATTAGAGTTGGCGCGTAAAGCGCGAGCCGATATGTTTATTGCGATACATGCCGATGCATATCGAACGCGCAAGGCACATGGCGCTTCTGTTTATGCGTTGTCATTGCGTGGCGCAACCAGTGCGGCGGCGAGTTGGTTGGCGGATAGTGAAAATTCATCTGAGCTTATGATGGGCGGTACTAATTTAAGCGATCAAGATGCGGATGTCAAAACCGTGTTGTTAAATTTGGCGCAAAATGCAACGATTCAGGATAGCTTAGTGTTTGGCAATTATGTGATGCAGGCGCTAGGAAAAATCACTCAATTACATCGTCATCGAGTGGAACAAGCGCGCTTTGTGGTATTAAAGTCGCCGGATATTCCATCGCTTTTGGTTGAAACAGGATTTATTTCTAATCGCCAAGAAGAATTACGTTTGCGCAATGTTGCTTATCGACATGAAATTGCGGCCGCTTTAGCAAGCGGCATTATGAATTATTTATATCAACGTAAATCATATATTGCCGCGTCGCATGCTAATATGAAGTACTTGGGCACTGTAAGGCATGTGGTACGTCGTGGCGAAAGTCTGAACGAGATTGCGAGTCATTATTCGGTTACAATGTCGATGTTAAGACAAGAGAATCATTTAAAAACAGACCGTCTGCAAATCGGCCAAACCCTGAACATTTCGCAATAAGCCTGCAGCTCAGAGCTGGGCGGTGGAGGGGTTGTGAAAGGCTTACTGTGCCTGCATTTCCGCAGCTCAGAGCTGAGCGGATTAAATTTTTGTAGGATATTTCTTACTTCGCAGCTCAGAGCTGGGATATATCAAGAGGTTAAATTATGACATCACGAATTCACATTTTATCTGACCATGTGGCGAACCAAATTGCGGCGGGTGAGGTCATCGAACGACCCTCATCTGTCATCAAAGAACTGATCGAAAATAGTTTAGACGCGGGTGCAACGCGCATCGAAATTGACATTGAAAAAGGTGGCTTACAGCTTATTCGTATTCGTGATAACGGGAATGGTATTACGAAAGATGATTTATTGCTTGCGCTTAATCGGCATGCAACGAGTAAAATTAAAAGTGCTGACGATTTATCTTCGATTACAACGTTAGGTTTTCGCGGAGAAGCATTAGCGAGTATTGCCGCTGTTTCGCGATTAATCTTGCAATCAAAAACAAATGATCAATCATCCGGCTGGTCTGTTCAGGTAAATGGTTCTGATGTGAATGCGACGGTTTCGCCGGTTGGTCACCCCGACGGAACGACGATTGAAGTGCGCGATTTATTTTTTAACGTGCCGGCGCGCCGTAAATTTTTACGGACAGAAAAAACTGAGTTTTCTCAGATTGATGACATGATAAAATGTTTTGCATTAAATTATTTTTTGGTTGACATTTTGTTGCGACATAATAAACGTGATGTTCGTCGCTTTCTGCCCGCGCAGACCGAGCTTGAAAAAGAAAAACGTATTGCCGCGATTTGTGGGCAACCGTTTTTGGAGCAGGCATTATATTTAGAAGCGGATACACAGAATCTTAAAGTATCGGGCTGGGTGACGCAGCCAACATATTCACGCAGTCAGGCGGATCAACAATATTTTTATATGAATGGCCGTTTGATTCGCGATAAGTTGATCAGCCATGCTGTTCGGCAAGCGTATCAAGATGTCATGTATCATGGTCGCCACGCAGCCTATGTGTTGTTTTTAACGGTTAATCCAGAAATGGTTGATGTTAATGTGCATCCGACAAAACGAGAAGTGCGTTTTCGTGAAAGTCGTCAGGTGCATGATTTTTTGGCGCATACGATTAAGCAAGTGGTTGCGCAATGTGAGCCATCCACTATAGAAAATACTGTTGAAACAAGGGCGCAATCGTATCTGCCGCCGTACACGACGCAGCCGCTGTTCCAACATCATGCGCATCATGAAATTCGCGAACAAGTCGATGCTTACGCGGCGTTACATGAATCCGTTGATGCCGAAGTATTGACGCTTGAAAAACCCGACATGCCAAAACTGGGGTTTGCTGTTGCACAGTTGCATGGCATTTATGTGGTAGCGCAAAATGAGCAGGGCATCATTTTGGTGGACATGCATGCGGCGCACGAACGTATTTTGTATGAGCAATTTAAATCCGCATTAGCCGAAAATAAAATTGAATCGCAGCAATTATTAATGCCGATCAGTGTTATATTAAATGATAAAGAAGTGCGACTTGTTGAAGATTGTCAAAATATATTTTCTGAATTGGGTTTTGTGATTGAATCGTCGAGTGAGAATTCTATCGTAGTACGACAAGTGCCCGCATTATTACAAGCCGCCGACATTGAAAAATTAGTACGTGACGTTATCGCTGATTTTATTGAATATGAAAACAGCGAGCGCATTCGCGAAAACATGCATGCGGTTTTGGCAACAATGTCTTGTCATCGCGCGGTGCGTGCGCATCGGCATTTAACATTGTTCGAGATGAATGCGTTGTTGCGCGATATTGAAAGCACCGAACGCAGTGGGCAATGTTGTCATGGTCGTCCCACTTGGGTGCAATTATCGTTGGCGGATTTAGACAAATTTTTTCTTCGCGGCCGCTAAATAAAAATCCCCGCTGCAAGCGCGGACGGGGTATTTTTATTATTGATCGCCTGCGCGAAGTAAATTCGCGCAAACGGCGACTAAAGGGGATATTCGCCTCTCCCCTTTAGAAACCCCATGCGTAAAATACTCGCGGCTTGCCGCGTGGAAATCGCTTCGCATTTTAATTTTCGCTGCGCACGAGACAATTTCCTACAAAAATTTAATCCGCCCAGCTCTGAGCTGCCACGAGCCAGTCATAGCCTACCTTGTATGGCGCGCCAATTGCCCAGCTCTGAGCTGCGGCAAGGTGAGCCGCGGCAAGGTGAGCCGCGGCAAATTACTCACAGTATGATTCTACACGCCATTCATATTTTGTTGTCGGTTTTTGTTGTGGTTGATCTGAATTTTTTGATCCTTCCAGTATGAGTTTTGTGTAATGTGCAATTGCTTTGTCTTTGGTTTGCCCTAACAAAGATAACAGCCAATCCGTTGTTAAAAACGCCGGTGCTTTTTCTAAACCAATGGTTGCGCGATAGCTGCCCCAACGATAATTTTTGGGGTTATTGACGATGCCAGCGCGCACTGGATTAAGGGCAATATATCGTGCTAAGGCAATTAAATGTTCATCTTGTTGCAATAGAACGGCATGGTAGCGATTATTAAATACATGACCCGTGCGCAGATAAATTTTATTATATTGTTTAGCATATACGGAATTTAATCGCTGCATACCTGCATCGATGTTGGCGTTCGGCGTTTTGATTAAGAGGTGATAGTGATTGGTCATAAGACAATAGGCATGGCATTCCCAATCATATTTTTCAATGGTTTCGGCAAGCACGGTTAAAAAAAGTTGCAAATCTCGTTGAACATGAAAAATATCACGCTTGGCATTGCCGCGCGCTGTTATATGATACAGGGCTCCATCGTATTGAATTCTCGGTGCATTACTCATAAGGTTATCTCCAAATTGTGATTAAAATATGTTACATTGTTAAAAATTACCCAGTGGCTTGCCGCGGGGATTCTTATTTAGCTCTGAGCTGCGCAAACCCAGTCATAGTCTGGATTTCCCCTGCTCAGAGCTGGAATACAAAAAAATGCATATGCAAAAAAATACAATTATTTGCTTAATGGGACCGACGGGCGCGGGCAAGAGTCGTTTGGCTTTTGAGCTTGTAGAACGGTTTCCGTTTGAAATTATTAGCGTAGATTCGGCGATGGTTTATCGTGATATGAATATCGGGACAGCCAAGCCAACACCTGAAGAACTAAAAAAAGCGCCACACCGGTTAATAGATATAAGGGATCCGGGAGAAAGGTATTCGGTGGGTGAGTTCAGATATGATGCATTATGCGAGATAAATTCGATTTTTGCAAATAAAAAAATTCCGTTTTTAGTTGGCGGTACGATGTTATATTTTAAAGCACTGCAAGAAGGGCTTTCGAATTTGCCCGGTGCCAATCCAAAAATACGTGAAGAAATTGTTGATCAAGCGAAACAACTCGGCTGGCCGGCGTTACATAAAAAACTAACACAACTGGATCCAACAGCGGCAAAACGCATTCATAAAAATGATTCCCAGCGTATTCAACGCGCATTAGAACTGGTAGAAACATCACAACAATCGGTTTCATCGCTTTATGCAAAGTCGCCGTGTGAGCCGCTGTCCTATAAAACAATTAATATCGGACTTATTCCCGAAGATCGCGCATGGTTGCATCGTCGGATCGAGCAACGTTTTGATGCGATGTTACAAGAAGGTTTTGTGGACGAAGTTAAAAAATTATATGCGCGTGGTGATTTAACGAATGATTTTCCCTCGATGCGTTCGGTGGGATATCGACAAGTGTGGGATTATTTAGACGGTAAATATGATTTTGATACGATGCGTGAAAAAGCGATTATTGCGACACGCCAATTAGCGAAACGACAATTAACGTGGTTACGCGGTTGGTCAAATTTACATAACTTACGCGCCGAATCGGCGAGTTTATTCGATGATTTTTTATCGCAGCTCTGAGCTGCTGCATGATTTGGTGCTTTTCGTATTTGTCAACTGCTCTGAGCTGCTGCAAGAGAGGCGTGGCACGGGTTTTAGAGGTGTTCGCAGCTCTGAGCTGCAAAGTAGGTGTTTTCCTACAGGCGAATGGTCAGTTGGCGTTTGATATTGTGTCTTGTTTTTTAGTACAATAAAATGAAGTGAAATAAATTTTTCGTGGGCAGAATCATGATTAGGAAATGGCTAGTCAAGTTCTATCTTCTACTCAGTATATTATCGTATTGCCGGTGTCGTCTGTTTAAACGGATTCGTCATCCTTTAAAATTATCTGGCTTTTGTTATTGTCATCAATGTCACAAGAATGTTTTACGTTTGCGGCTCGTTAAAAGCAACACGATCATCAAAGTAAGTCTTAAAGAGTTTTTACAGCAGCCATTGTTTTTAACTTACCTTTGTTCATTTGATTTGATCCTCATTTTATTATTAGCCAAAGAAGCGAAATTAATTACCAGCGTATCAGCGACCTATCGGCAATTGCGCAAAGGCGTAATATTAAAAACGCCGGCGTGCATTAATTCACATTTTTATTCTGAACACACCCGTCACGAAATGCTGGTTGTCACCGTTCCCGATACGAATATGCAATTATGTTTGTCCGTAAAAGAGTTAGTAAATAATAAAAAATTATTAAAAAGTCTGCGCACGGCGAATGCGAGTAATGAAGAACGTTTCAACAACTCGGCCGCAAGCGGCCGAGATTGTTTCCTTAATTGATTTCGCCTGCGCGGGAAACCCGCGCGAACGGCGACCAGAGGGGAGCATTGCATTGCTCCCCTCTGGACTCCCCAGCGCCCTTGTCTCCGCTGCAAGCAGCGGAGATTTCTTACTTTAAACGTAAGTTCCCAGGGTTAGGTTTTAATTTTGGTCAACGCGTGCTGAGCTCTGAGTTCGGTGCTTTAGCTCAAAGTCGAGGATCCCTTCAACACCGCTCCCTGACTGTCTTACAGCAGCTCAGAGCAAAAATGTAATCTATATCTCAAAGCATGTAATCCGTGCAGCTCTGAGCTGGGGAGAGACAGTCAGGGAAAGGGTTTTAAGGTGGGTGTTTTCGGCAGCTCTGAGCTGCAGCATAAAAAACATGAAAAAAAATAATAACCTGATATGATGAATCACTATGTCAAATACCCATGCCACAACAATTTCGTGGAAAACCATTCTTCCTGCATCCCTATTGGTCGCGGGCAATTTATTGGGCGTTGGTATTTTAGCCATGCCAATCAAAATTGGCTTGAGCGGATATGCGCCTGCTCTCGTCGATATTATTCTCATAAGCGCGATTATGTTACTAAGCGCCATTGTCATCGCATATCGCATCCCTGCACATCAATCACATTTTGATCTGCCCTCTTTTTTCGAAAAAGAGCTAGGAACTTTTTATCGATACCTAGCTATTATATGCAATTTAATTTTGCTCTACGGTGTGTTAATCGTATATTTAAGCGCCATCTCTACTATCTTATATCAATTATTACCGTATCACATCGCGCGTCCGTGGTTTACGATTTTATACTTTCTCTTTGCCACGGCACTCTTGATCTCAAAACCCGACATCATTAAACGCAACAACGTTGTCTTACTCATTTTAATTTTGATCGGCTTTATCGTTTTAATCTCGACAGGCTCACGATTATTCAATCCATATTTATTAACCTATTCAAATTGGGCGCTGCTACCGATCGGGTTGCCCGTTGCCGTTTCTACATTCCATTTTCATAACGTTATTCCAACGGTCAAAAGACTCGTCAAATATGATATGAAAGCCACGTCGATCACGATTGCACTCGGCGTTTTTATTGGCTTTATCATCAATGTGACCTGGATCACCATTGTGCTTGGCTCGCTGCCCCCACATAGTCCCGATGCAAATAACTTATTTTATGCTTTCATACACGCACAGCCCGCAACCATTCCGATGACATATTTATTAAAATCGCACACCTTTACCATCACCGGCATCCTATTCGCCGGCTTAGCACTCACGGCATCTTATGTCGCGAATGGCGTTGGCTTATTTGGCTTTATCAGCGATCTCGCTTATCATCACTTGCATTCAAAAAATAAATGGCTCGTGCTCGCACTCTCCTTTCTCCCACCGCTAATTATTACCTTAATTAATCCACATTTATTTTTATCAGCCATTGATATCGTCGGCGGCATCGGCGAAACGATTTTATTTATGATTCTACCGATGTTTATTTTGATAAAACTATTTTCCAAGAAAAATCTACTCATCACGAGCATTGCTTACATCATTTTAACGATTGGCTTTATGATTGTGGGTTACATTTTCTTAACAAAATTAGGATTGATGTGCTTGCCGATTAGATAAAAATTTACTCCCGAACCCCAACCCCCCGACGCAATAAATACAGGTCAATCATAAAAAACACAACAATAAACAATAAAATAACGCCAAGCGCGATGGCGATGTTCACATCCGAAATCCCTAAAAATCCGTAGCGAAAGACATTAATAATATAAACCACCGGATTAAACAACGACACATGCCGCCACACCGTCGGCAATAATTTTATCGAATAAAAAACACCACCCAAATACGTTAATGGTGTTAAAATAAAATTCGGCACAAAACTAATGTCATCAAATGATTTGGCAAAAATTGCATTTGTAAACCCGATCAATGCAAACAAAATCGATGCCAAAAAAACAATAAGAATTGCAAAAAACAAATGATGCATCTGTACATGCGTAAAGAACAGCGCCACAATCGTCACAATGCCTCCAATGAATGAAGCGCGAATAACAGAGCCTGAAACATAGCCAAGCAAAATAATATAATTTGGCATCGGCGAAACCAACACTTCTTCGATATTCCGATGAAATTTTGCCATATAAAAAGATCCCAACGTATTCACATACGAGGCAGTAATAATCGGCATCATAATTAATCCCGGCGCAATATATTGCACATACGAAAACCCTTCAATCGAATGCAGTTGTGAGCCGATCAACGCGCCAAAAATAATAAAATACAACGCCATCGTAATAGCTGGCGGCAATAACGATTGCGACCAGATACGTAAAATACGCACTATTTCGTTGAGAACAATCGCTTGATAGGCGATATATTGTTTTTTTAGGATCATCATATTATAGGCTCATCATAATTATTGGTCTCAGCTCAGAGCTGAGCTGAGTTTATTTATTTATCAACCGTACAAATAATTCCTCCAGCCGATTAACCTTATTCCGCATACTTTTAACTGCAATATTTTTTTCGAGCAACACGCGAAATACGTCATTTAACGAACGTGCTTTTGGCACATCAACTTCCAATGTATGCGAATCTGACATATAAGTCTTAAATCCATTAACCGAAAAATCTAAATTAAGCGGTGCTGTCAAATCGAATACAAACGTTTCCACATCCAATGTTGAAATCAATGATTTCACATTGGTATTTTCAATGATCCTTCCCTGATGAATAATCGCCACATTTTTACATAAATATTCAGCTTCTTCTAAATAATGTGTCGTTAAAATAATCGTTGTCCCTTTCTGGTTTAGTTCTTGCAAAAAATCCCACGTCGCTCGACGCAACTCAATATCAATGCCCGTTGTCGGCTCGTCTAAAATTAATAATTTTGGTTCATGCACCAGCGCGCGCGCAATCATCAAGCGCCGCTTGAGCCCACCCGACAAACTACGTACAGATTGCTTGCGCCGATCCCATAAATTTAACTTTTTGAGATATTTTTCTGCACGCGCATATGCAATTTGGCGAGGCAATCCATAATAACCCGCCTGCGTCATCATGATATGAATCACTTTATCAAAAATGGAAAAATTAAATTCTTGCGGCACAACACCAATGCATGCTTTAGCCGCAGAGAAATCCGTCTCGATATCATAATCAAAAATAGAAACCTTACCCGCGGTTTTAGTCACCAATGAAGTCACAATTCCAATCAACGTCGACTTGCCTGCGCCATTGGGACCAAGCAATGCAAAAAAATCACCTTCTTCAACATCTAAATCGACATCCTGTAATGCATGAATATTGTTTTTATAGGTTTTTTGTAGATTTTTTATGGATAAGGCTTTCATCATTTAAACAAATGCTCGCGATAAAATTTTAATTCCTCGATAGAATCATACACATCACTTAATGCCGTATGTTTCGTTTGTTTTTTATATAACTCCATTATTTTCGGATACCACCGCTTCCCTAACTCCTTGACCGTCGATACATCTAAATTTCGATAATGAAAAAATGCTTCTAGTTTTGGCATGAGGCGCGCTAAAAAACGTCGATCTTGGCAAATGCTATTACCGCACATCGGCGACTTACCAGCCGGTACATATTCTTCTAAAAACGCTAATGTTTCTTTTTCGGCCCTGGCTTTGGTCACTTTGCTTTGACGAATGCGTTCGATCAACCCACTTTTGCCATGCTGTTTGGTATTCCATTCATCCATCGCAGCCAATATTTTTTCCGATTGATGAATAGCAAGCACCGGACCTTCGGCCAACATATTCAAATCTTTATCCGTCACCACGGTCGCAATCTCAATGATATGATCATGCATGATATCCAGGCCGGTCATTTCCAAATCAAGCCAAATCAGATTGCTGTTTTTTTTCACAGTCGCCACCTCATAAAATATACATGCTCACATATTACATAAATTTTAATTTTCCGGTACCATTATAATTTATGGATTCATCAAGAAGGAGTTTATCATGCTAGCCATCATTACCATAATTGCCGCCTATTTAATCGGATCTATCTCAAGCGGCGTTATTATTAGTAAATATTTTAAACAAATCGACCCGCGAGAGGCCGGCTCAGGCAGCTCAGGCGCCACCAACGTCTTGCGATTGGCGGGCAATAAAGCCGCTCTCATCACCTTGGGATTGGATGTTGCCAAAGGCATCGTCGCCGTTTCGCTTGCCCGCATATTTTTGATCACGGGATTGGAGCTTGGCGTCGTCGTCCTCGCCGTTGTCGCCGGCCACGTATATCCAGTGTTCTTCAAATTCAAAGGAGGCAAAGGAGTCGCCACCGCATTCGGCGCGATATTAGTTGTTTCACCTATGCTAGGTATTGTCGCCGCTGTCACCTGGGCAGTCGTTGCATTTATTTTTCACTATTCTTCATTAGCATCTTTAATCGCAACCGTGTTAACGCCCGTGTATGCATTATTTTTTGCGCCTGTTATTTATTTCTTAGCATTAATACCGGTTGCGTTGTTAATTATCTGGACGCACTGGGACAACATCGCGCGTTTACGTGATAGGACAGAACCTAAATTGAGTTTTACGCCGCAACAATAATCGAAGAACATGCAAACAAGTTTTCAGCCCGGAGGACGCTTTGATTACCTCAGGGCTGAAGCTTTAGTAAACGGCCAGCGCGCTCGCACATCAATGGCTAGACCATCCTTCTCTCCTCGCATCAAACGCTGACACCCCAAATACGCAATCATCGCGCCATTGTCGGTACAAAATTCAATGCGCGGATAAAACAATTCACCGCTCATTGAATCAACCAACTTTTGTAATTGTTTTCGTAATTCTAAATTCGCCCCCACTCCGCCGGCAAGCACCAAACGCTTATAATGTGTTTGCTCTAATGCGCGGCGACATTTTATCACTAGCGTTTCAACCACGGCTGTTTGAAAGGCAGATGCAATATCTGCTTTTATCTGGTCAGTTAATTCAACATTACGTATTGCATTAATGACACTTGTTTTTAATCCGCTAAAACTAAAATCCAATCCCGGCCGATCGGTCATTGGCCGTGGAAACTTAAATCGATTAAATCGCCCTTTTTCCGCTAACTTCGCCAACACCGATCCACCAGGATAAGGCAAACCCAATAATTTTGCGACTTTATCAAACGCTTCGCCCGCCGCATCATCAAGCGTTTCACCCAATAGTTGATATTGACCAACTCCCTTCACTTCCATCAATAAAGTATGACCACCCGAGACCACCAACGCAACAAATGGAAATGCGGGTGGATTTTCCTCTAACATGGGTGCCAATAAATGCGCCTCCATGTGATGAACCCCTATCGTTGGCACTTTCCACGCATAGCCCAAACTGCGACCCACCGCAGCACCCACCAACAAAGCACCCACCAACCCTGGACCTGCCGCATAACCAACGCCATCCACCTGATCTTTTGATAATTTTGCCTCTGCCAAGCCAGATTTAACGAGCGGCAAGATTTTTTTGATATGATCACGCGATGCCAACTCCGGCACAACGCCACCATAGGGTGCATGAACCGGGATTTGACTATACAGCGCGTTCGCCAACAAGCCATGATCTGAGTCATAAATGGCCACACCAGTCTCATCGCAAGATGTCTCAATTCCCAAAACCCGCATAAACCTCCCAAAAATTGGCCACAGTTTAACATGTTTCTATTATGAAAAGAGAGCAAAACGTCAAAATACCCTTTACATCCGAGCAAAAAAGCCTGTACAATTTCCCACCTTTTATTAATTCAACAAGCAACGAGGTATTATTGGATGCCAAGCATTCGAGTAAGAGAAAACGAAACATTTGAAACAGCACTGCGCCGTTTTAAGCGTATCTGTGAAAAAGCCGGTATCACAGCCGAAACGCGTCGACATGAGTTTTATGAAAAACCCACATGGAAACGCAAACGTCAAAAGGCTCAAGCCGAAAAACGTCTCCAGAAAAAATTATCCCGAGAAAGAATAGCTCCTGCGCGTGGCTCAAAAACCCGCAGAAAAAAGAAAAAGGTCATTCGGCATGACAGAGGATAAATCGTATTTAAAAGCATGTATTCAAACGGACATGAAAAATGCATTGCGTGCACACGATAAAGAACGTCTTGGCGCCATTCGATTAATTTTTTCAGCCATTCGTCAACATGAAATCGATCATGAGCACACCGAAGCAGATGATGCTCAAGTCATGGCGATCCTCGAAAAAATGATCAAACAACGTCGCGATTCCATCGCGCAGTTTACCCAAGCGGGGCGCAATGAATTAGTCCAAAAAGAAGAAGCCGAAATCGCCATCATACAAACATATTTACCGGCACCTTTGTCCGAAGTCGAACTTGATACGCTGATCAAAACCGCTATCACACAAACGCAAGCAACTACCATGAAAGATATGGGCAAAGTCATGGGAATTCTCAAACCAAAAATTCAAGGCCGCGCAGAGATGGGGCATGTCAGTGCAAAGATTAAAACTTTGTTATCCTAAATGGTAGGGTTGGACTGAACCCTAACCGACGGTATTAAGTATGGCAGGTCGCATTCCACAAAGATTCATCGATGACTTACTCGCTCGCGTTGATATCGTCAGCGTCATTGAACCATTTTTGGCGCTGCGAAAAACCGGCATTAACTACCAAGCACTGTGTCCTTTTCATCAAGAAAAAACCCCTTCTTTTAGCATCAGTCCGAGCAAACAGTTTTATCATTGCTTTGGTTGCGGCGCGAGCGGTAATGCGATCAGCTTTATGATGGATCATCAACATATGAATTTTGTTGAAGCCATTGAAACATTAGCCAGCCAAATCGGCATGCCAATGCCGCGCGAAATGGAGCAAGATCCATCGACACCGAATTATCAACCGCTTTACGACGTCATGGAAAAACTGTCCGAGTTTTATCAAACCTGTTTACGCAATAATCCGCACGCAACTGATTATTTAAAAAATCGCGGACTCACCGGCAAAATTGCCAAACAATTTGAAATCGGTTATGCGCCAAGCGGCTGGAATAATTTATTGGAACATTTTGGAGAGGATACGAAATCACACTTAGTACAAAGCGGCATGCTCATCAAAAAAGACGACCACTCTCATTACGATCGATTTCGCGATCGCATCATGTTTCCGATTCGCGATCGCCGCGGCCGCGTGATTGCTTTTGGCGGGCGCGTATTGGGTGACGATGTTCCTAAATATTTAAACTCACCGGAAACCCCTATTTTTCATAAAGGTCACGAGCTGTATGGACTCTATGAAGCGAAAAAAACACGACTCGATCGTTTGCTGCTCGTCGAAGGGTACATGGATGTTGTTGCGCTGGCGCAACATGACATTCCTTATGCTGTCGCTACGTTAGGCACGGCCACCTCTGCGCACCACATCGAACAATTATTTCGCGTCACACCTGAGGTGGTATTTTGTTTCGATGGTGACGATGCCGGCATTGCCGCCGCGTGGCGCGCACTCGAAATCTTAATGCCGCTTTTACAAAACGAATGGTCGGTTAAATTTATATTATTACCCAAAGATGAAGACCCTGATTCATTTGTTCGAAAAGAAGGAAAACAAAAATTCGAAACATGCGTTGTAAATGCACAACCGTTATCCGAATTTTTCTTCGATCACTTACAACAAAAAGTCAACATGTGCCATCTCGATGGTCGCGCACGTTTTGTAAGCTTAGCGCTTCCCTATATCAAGAAAATCCCCAACGAAATATCACGTGAAATGTTTTTAGCACAGCTCTCTCAATTAGCACATATTGACGCCAACACTTTACAAAATTACATGCCCACCACCAACACCACCGTAAAACCACTCACGCATCCAACACGATCTCGGCTAAAAACCACCATTTCGCCCATGCGCATGGTCATCACCCTGCTCTTACAGCACTCTCAACTGATCGAACATATCGAGGCCGAGCCCTCCCTCCCCAAAACCCCGGGCGCCGACCTACTCATGGAGCTCATTGCTCTCATTCGAACCAAAAACGACTGGTCAACCGGCAGCTTGCTGGAACATTGGCGAGACCGCCCAGAATTTTCACGCTTAAGCCAACTCGCCACCCACGACCATATGATCCCACCGGAGGGTCTTGTGCTCGAGCTTTGCGCGGCTCTGCGTCGGCTTCAAAAACAAATCATCGAGCATCAAATCGAAGCCCTGATGAAACAAGCCAGCACGGCGACTTTGACGGATGATGGAAAAAGATTGTTGCAAAATTTGCTCAAACAAAAGCAAGATTACTAAATCCTGCTATACTGATAGAACTCATGGATGAGCCTATTTAAACGAGATCCCTGGATTGTTGATCGCTACTTGGTATAATGATGCGCGAAACATTATTATGTTTTTATGACAAAAAATTATAGGCATTCTATGTCAGACTCATTAATTAATGACAAATTAAATCAAAAAGCAACCGAAGATGGCGAATCACTGTCTGAGCTAGCTCAGAGACAACGCTATTTAACTACCACGCAGATTCAAGACATACTCCCGGATTTGCCTAGCGATCAGTTCGAAAATATTGTCGAAACCATCAATAACATGGGTATTCGCGTCTATAACCCCGAAACAGATGACATGAGCATCTTGCATTTAGCTAAAAATGGCGAAGCTGCAACTGAAGAAGAAATCGAAGCAGCCAATGCAGCACTCGCATTAGCCGATCAAGATGCTGCAAAACAAAAAAGTGCTGAACGCCATGACGCCGTACGCGCCTACATGCGAGAAATGGGCTCAGTAGAATTGTTGACGCGCCAAGGTGAAATCGTTATTGCTAAACGCATCGAAGACGGCATTCGTATGATGCTCAAAGCAGCGGCACATCATTTTGAATCAATTACCATGGTGCTGGAAGAATATGACCGCATTAATGCAAATCCCGAAGGTCGATTGACCGATTTAATTACAGGCTTTATCGCGCCTGAAGATGATGAAAAATTATTAGCAACCCTCGATGCAAAAAATTCAGCAAAACATGAGGAACCGCTCATCGAAGTAGAAATCCCCGATGACGACATAGAAGCAACGAAAGATGACGACGCTTTTGAAGACAACGGCCCCGACCCCGGGATAACAAAAGAAAAATTTGAAACATTACGCGCATTGCATCAAGCCGCCATAAAAGCGGAACGAAAATATACTCGACAACATAAAATAGCTATTAAAAAACGCAATGAGTTGTCTGACCATTTCATGAATTTCAAATTGACCTCGCGGCAATATGAGCGTTTAATGCGACGTTTACGCGAAATGTTATCGGACATTCGTCATCTTGAACGAAAAGTGATGCTATATTGCGTACATAAAGCCAATATGCCGCGCAAAGATTTCATCCATTCGTTTCCACGAAATGCAACCAATCTGGATTGGTTAAACCAACTTGAAAAAGAAAATCATCCGACCATAAATGCATTAAGAGGCTATGACGTTGAAATATTGCGCGCGCAACGCAAATTAATCGAACTTGAAAAGGAAACGAATTTAACCATCATGGACATCAAAGAAATTAATCGGCGCATGTCCATCGGCGAATCACGTGCACGACGCGCCAAAAAAGAGATGGTTGAAGCTAACTTGCGTTTAGTCATTTCAATCGCAAAAAAATATACCAATCGTGGTTTGCAATTTTTGGATTTAATTCAAGAAGGTAATATTGGTTTAATGAAAGCGGTCGATAAATTTGAATATCGTCGCGGCTATAAATTTTCAACCTATGCCACCTGGTGGATTCGACAAGCGATTACGCGCGCCATTGCAGATCAAGCACGCACGATCCGAATTCCCGTACATATGATCGAAACAATTAATAAAATCACGCGCATCGTCCGCGAAAAATTGCAAGAAACCGGCCAAGAACCAACACCTGAAGAACTAGCAAAAATTATGGACATGCCCGTTGAGCGCGTACAACGTGTATTACGCATCACACGCGATCCAATTTCGATGGATACACCGATTAATGATGACGAAGAAGCGAAACTCGGTGATTTCATTCAAGATACGACCGTTGAATCGCCACTAGATGCCGCAACATCAACCGGCTTAAAAGAAGCCTTGCGTACAGTGCTCGAAACCCTCACTCCGCGCGAAGCAAAAGTGCTGCGCATGCGTTTTGGCATCGACATGAACACCGACCATACCTTAGAAGAAGTTGGCAAACAATTCGATGTCACGCGCGAACGTATTCGACAAATCGAAGCAAAGGCATTGCGCAAATTACGTCATCCCAGCCGATCAGAGCTTGTGCAGAGCTTTTTGGATGAAGTGGCAGAAGAGAAAAAAGAGTAGGCGTAACTATATCACCGCAAAACCTAAAACACGGAGAACGTTCAGATTTTGGATGATTTTGGGTGAAGAATCGATGAGAAAGCGGAGTGTACACGATAGTACATGAGCATTTTGAAGAGATTTTTCACCCAAAAGCACCAAAATATGGACGTTCCTTGTTTGTGATGAATGACAAGAGCTGGTGGGCCCTCTAGGACTTGAACCTAGGACCAACGGATTATGCTTACCAACCATGACTTTCGTCACCCTTTCGGTTTGTGGTCTGGACTGTCCCTTCTCTTTACGAGTCTGCCATCCAGTCTCTACACCTTCTCTTGAATTCTAAGTTCACAGAGCTTGGCTCGGTATTAGCTTAAATTTACATTATTAGCGTTCACCGACTTTGACAGATTCTACTATAAAACAATTTTTATAAAAATCCCCGCCGCAAGCGGACGGAGTATTTTATTGATCCCTCATGTCCCTCGCAGCAAGCCGCGGGGAAATCTTCGCATTATTCTATAGCAACCCATAAGAAATAACCGTGCTAAAATACACTTTAGTTTAGGTTTTCTCTTTAAGTCCGCTGCTCTAACCAACTGAGCTAAGGGCCCATTTCATATACATTTAATCGTAGGTCGGTTCAAGTGTCAACGAATTCCGATCATATTTTATCGTTCCTCACGAATCTTAAACAACTTAACAATCTTCTGGTAAAACCCCGGATCATCTAATACCCATGAAATAATGTCCGATTTTTTTTGCCCACCTATTTTCTTTTTAATATTGTACACATGCGTTTCAATTGTCCGTGAGGATAAATTTAAAACCCGACCGATTTGCTTCGCCGAAAGACCGCGAATTAAATAATAGATACATTCAACTTCCCTTTTTGAAAACATAAGATATTTGTAGCGGCCAAACTCGACCACCATACCAGTGTCTTCTGTCATGTAATAAATCCCTACTCTAAAATGGGCTAATTTTTCGAGATCATTTATACAATAATTTTTTCATCCTTTTCCGACATCAATCCTTTTGCGCTCAATAATTTGTAATAAACCTCTTCTCGATGCACGCTGATTTGTTTGGGCGCCTGCACGCCAACGCGCACCTGGCTACCCGAAATAGTCAAAACAGTCACTTCAATATTGTCACCAATAATGACGCGCTCCCCTTTCCGACGTGTTAGAATCAACATATAAGATCTCCTCGGTAATAGTAAAGACAATGGCTTTTGCGGATGCGTATAAATATGGTAAATTACATATATGTTGCATAGAGAAAACCATTCTCTCGACATAACGTTTAACAAAAATAATCCAAATGGGCTGTGAGCCAGTATAATCCGATTTTTAATACGAAATGTATTAATTATCTCTCAAGTTGTTGTAAGATATTGCCGATTCGTATTAAAATACGTTGCTACTATGCGAATTTAAGGAAAAGGAGCCAAGATGGCAGTGCAATCACAAGATATCACGGATGCTCGATCAACACCGGAGGCAAAGGCCGCGCGGCTCAAACGTCTGCGTAAATTAACCAACCTCGAACGAGTTGATGTTGCAGCTAAATATGGCATCAATGTTAGCACATTAAAGGGCTGGGAAACCGCTCGCGCCCATGGGCTGAGCAAAAAAGGTGCAAATAGATTTTTAAAAATTTCTGCTCAGGAAGGAGTGTTATGCTCTTACGAGTGGCTCATGTACGGCCTAGGACATGGACCACGCATTCTTGAAAAATTCGATACCACATTAGAAATCAACCCTTCTTCCGACCATAATGAAGAAGAAGAAATTATTGAAGAATTACAGTTATTTCGACATCATCATCGCAACACGGTCGATTTAATCGTTGAAGATGATGGAATGTCGCCTTATTATGCTATTGGCGATTACGTCGCCGGTGCCAAACTTGCAAAACAATATTTCTCAAAATTAATTAACACCGATTGCATTGTGCAAACAACTGATGGGCAATTGTTATTGCGTAAAGTTAAAAAGGGCCCCCGACAAAACACATTCACATTAAGCTGCATCAATCCAAACACAACCGTCGCCGAACCCGTTTTATATAATGTCGAGCTTGTCGGCGCGGCGCCTATTATTTGGCATCGAAGAAAAATTCAATTATAATATATGCATGCTCTCCCTCTTTCACTTTATATTCACATCCCTTTCTGCGCACGCAAATGTCCTTACTGTGATTTTTATTCAACAGAAACAAAACAAATTCCAGAAAAATACTATATAGAGACATTATTAGAAGATTTAAGAAACGATTTACACTATGTGCAAGATCGACCATTAACCAGTATTTTTATTGGCGGCGGCACGCCAAGCTTATTGTCGGCACACAGCATTGATTTATTATTAAATGAAATCGAAAAAATAATTTCATTCAAGTCCAATATCGAAATCACAATAGAAGCAAATCCGGGCACAGCCGAACAACAAAAGTTTAGTGATTTTTATCGCACAGGCATTAATCGTTTGTCAATTGGCGTTCAAAGTTTTCAAAATGAAAAGTTAAAAGCACTCGGCAGAATTCATCATGCTGATGAAGCGAAACGAGCGATTGAGCTGGCGAGACTTGCAGGATTCAAAAACATTAACATTGATTTAATGCACGGCTTGCCCAATCAAGCCATTGAAGATGCGCAATATGATTTACGCACGGCATTACAATTTAGTCCGGAACATCTGTCCTGGTACCAGTTAACATTGGAACCCAACACCCCGTTCGCTTTGCATCCACCCGCCTGTCCTGCTGAAGAGATCTTATGGGAAATACAAGAGGCCGGTGAACAACTGTTATCTGGTTATGAACACTACGAAACATCTGCTTATTGTCTACCAGGCTACGCTTGTCGGCATAATATGAATTACTGGCAATTCGGCGATTATTTAGGCATCGGCGCTGGCGCGCACGGCAAAACAACGGATGCAACGAGCAAAATCACGCGATATGAAAAGACCAAAAATCTTGATCACTATTTTGAGCATCAATTTGTCGAAAAAAGTTATTCGCCACAAAATTTACCCTTAGAATTTATGATGAATGCCTTACGGCTAACTAACGGTGTACCACTAAATTTATTCAGCGAGCGCACCGGTATGGCAATCAGTGACATAAATACTTTATTAGAGATTGCTAAAAATCGTGAATTTATTAAGATAGACCATAATCGATTACAGCCCACACTATTAGGCCAACGGTTTTTAAATGATTGTTTGGAATTATTTATATAAAAGGAATATACACGATGACCACCTGCCCATGCGGATCCAAAAAAAATTACGCAGATTGCTGCCAACCTTTTATCGAACTCAAAAAAATACCGGAAACGCCCGAACAATTAATGCGTTCGCGTTATACCGCTTACACACAAGCCAATATGGATTATATTGTGCGCACGATGAGAGGAAAAGCGGCGGCCGATTTTGATTTACCGGGTTCACGACAATGGGCAACACAATCCAAATGGCTCGGATTAACAATCGTCAAAAGCGAAATAGATAAAACCAATCCAAAGATTGGCTTTGTAGAATTTATCGCACGGTTTAGGGCGAACGATCAAGAACAAATGTTACATGAAGCTAGCGAATTCCATCATGAACATGGTCATTGGTATTATGTCGATGGTAAAGAAACCACAACCTCGCACGATCCCATCCGACGCGAAACCGCCAAAGTCGGCCGCAACGATCCCTGTCCTTGTGGCAGCGGGAAAAAATATAAAAAATGTTGTTATAAATAAAAATCCCCGCCGCAAGCGGACGGGGGATTTTTATTTCTTTTATTGATCGCCTGCGCGAAGTAAATTCGCGCAAACGGCGACTAAAGGGGAGATTCGCCTCTCCCCTTTAGAAACCC
>Ga0155284_183_pt1 | contig 20506 bp, 20 predicted proteins | sample RifCSPhighO2_02_FD_106252 | JGI IMG/M metagenome (GOLD analysis project Ga0155284, IMG submission 106252) | Gammaproteobacteria bacterium RIFCSPHIGHO2_02_FULL_42_13 | reverse complement strand
TGGTCGCCGTTCGCGCGGGTTTCCCGCGCAGGCGAAATCAATCCAGGAAACAATCTCGGCCGCTTGCGGCCGAGTTGTTGAAGATTTCCTTAAGAATTGGCGGCTATAGTAGGTCAATGCAGCGTTGACTGCTCTATAAAAATAATAAAAATTAAGGAGTGAGTGATGCCAAGAAGCTATTTTGAGTTTTTGGGATTTCAGCTGCGCGATACTCCTCGGTATCGTGCAATACGTGATAACGCTTTTCGATCAGCCGACTTATTTGTTGCGCGTGCGGGTGACGTAGAAGCGGTCTTTCAAGAAAAACTAGCCTTAGTGGCACCCGATGGGAAGTTAGATGAGCAAGCTGTTTTGTACTGGGAAAGAAACTATATAAGTCGATTATCTGGGCTGCGTTGCACGGGTGATCACACGACGCACGTAATTGCACCGATACGTATAGCGAATGAAATATTTTCTAACCAAGAGCGATATGAAATGTTGCGAAAAACCTTATCCGCGCGCAAGTCAGCAACACCCGATTCTATCGATCGTACAACGATTTCACATAGTTCTACTGATTCACCGGCAGAGGCAATAACGGCAGCAGTGCGAGAAAACGCAGAAGCGATGGCTGAATTATTTGTGCGGGCGTTTAAGAAATTGGGCGAGATGGGAAAATTTGATGCGCATGCGGCGGATTTAGATGCATTTATGCAAAATGTGATTAAAGGAACAAGAGCCGAGCTGGAACATGAGCGAGCCTGGTATTACGATCGTTATCGGGAATTTAGTAAAAAACGACAAGAATTATGTGCAGAAGAATCAGCCGCAATAACTGGTTTGTGGCAATCTACCTATGCCGCAAAAGTAGCGGAATTAAAACCAGCAGTGGAGGCGCATCATGCGCAGCTTGCACATGTTTGGGCGGCGCGCCAAACGTTTAGTGAAGTCTATAATGAGACACATGGCGATGATGTGCGAGATGATGAGATTGGTTATGTGCAACCGAAACCTGCTGCGAAAACAGCACATGTTGAGGGTCGTGTGCCACCATTAAATTTAGAGCATGTTCATCCCGTCAAGATTGCAGGACAAGACGTCTTTTTATTACCGGTTATTGAACATGCACAAAAGGTAGCAACCCGGGTTAAAGAAATCTATTGTAATGTTTTTGCGGCAACACCCTCGACGACAGCGCATTTTGATGCAACGGTAAAAGATCCAAAATCGTTACGTAACGCATTGCAGCAAGTGATAAGAGACGGAATGGGTTCGACATATATTTTTGTGTGTGCGCACAACTATTTTGTTCGTGAAGGGTTTCGTCGCGTGCCAGAGATGCTGCAAAGCCTATGTCACCCCAAAGGTGCTAAGCCAGAAGTGTGCGCCCATTTAGAAGCACAATGGCAAGAGCACTATGCAGAAGCATTGGCGCCAATTCGTGCTGCCTTGATCGAAAGAGGGAAGTTGGTGGATGTGCCGTCGCATTCTGTGTTCAGCATGTGAATAAAAATCCCCGTGCAAGTGTATGAACCTGGTGCATGGGTAACACATGTACCAGGTTCATACACAAGTCGCAGGGTGACAACTCCAACTGCATAAGCAGGACAGAAGCGCCGTAGATCTTTTTATTTCTGGTTATTGTACATAACGCAGCAACATATTCATAGCCGCGATTTATACAAAACACTTTTTTATCAAATAGCTAGTCGTCCCTGAACGATTAGCTATAATCAGTAAAAAAATGCTTATAGAGTATTCTATCTACGATAAAATGGTTTTTGCTTTCTTATCCAAAACAAGTAAAAAAGAAAGTTCATGAAAATAAACAAAAAAACAACAAAAAACATTTTGTTATAGCCAAAATACTCTGTCACCCACCCCATCCCTATAGACCCGACGCCCATACCAAGATCTATCGCTGTAGTAAAAAACCCTAAAGCAACACCTCGATCTACAGGGCGGGTATTGACCGATATCACGCTGGTTAATAAGGGAAGACCTAATCCCACAGCAATCCCAACACCTATGCCAATAAAAAACAAACCCAACACTGTTTTGCTTAGGATAGGGACCAGCATCGTGCACGCAAAAATTAATAAGATATACAAAATCAATTGTTTTACTTCAATAAATCTACAAAGCTGCGCGGCAAAAAATCGCATCGAGACGACAGTAGCTGAGTAAGTAAAATAAAAAACAAATAAGTTTTTTACTCCTTGCGAATACATAAGTAGGGGTAAAAATGTCATTATACTGCTGTAACATAAATAAATTGTAAATTGATTTAGAGTTGATATAAAAATAAATGGATTAGATATGATTTTTAAAAAGCCTGTAGATTTGACGTTTCTTTCTCGTTGCAAAAATATATCCATTTTTCTAGGAAATAAAATAAGAGCAGTCGCTGTAGTGAGTAAAGCAAAAGTAATAACGAGATGATAATTTCCTGCATTATATATAAATGTAGCCGCGCTCATAGCAAAAGCTATTCCAATCATGCTGAATAATGTATACAGAGAAATTGCTTCTTTTACATTATCGCTTTTATTTGTTAGAGTAACCATTGCTATCGCTGAAGAACTATATCCTGCGCTACCAACTCCGTGTAAAAAACGAAATAACAATATTGCCAGCAAACTCCCTACGTAAAAATACCCAAAAATAGCACTTAATGACAAAATCAAGCCAAGAGTAGCAATCAATTTGTAACCATAACGATCCGCGATCTTTCCCGCCAATGCGCGAAACAGTATGGCGCCTAATGAATATGATCCAATTATATACCCTATCTTTTGGCTGCTCATCCCTGACTGGCCGTAAAACAAAGGTAATACGGGTAAAAATAAATAAACCCCAAACCAAAAAACTAAATTAGTTGAAATTATTTTGTAATTTTGTTTGTAAATTTCTTTATTAAACATGATTAAACTTTACCGTCTTGACTTAATGGAATAATTTATATCGAAATTGCGCTTCGGAATCAAGATGGTTCTTTCGAATGTTAGCACAATTGTTCCATTTTCTTTTAATCCGGTTGTTTTAACGGTCACTATGCCTTGAGTTGATCTTGATTTTGATTCTCGTTTTCGCAAAATTTCACTTTCCGCATATAGAGTGTCCCCTATAAAAACAGGATTAACGAGCCTTACTTTGTCCCACCCTAAATTAGCTATGGCTTTTGCACTTATTGTTGAGACCGTCATGCCATTTATAATACTAAAAGCGCGGTAGGTTGGGCTAAGTAAAATGTAGGTTGGCGCTGAGCGAAGCGAAGCCCAACGGGAATAGTTTGTTGGGCCTCACGGCCCAACCTACGTTCTGAGAGGGATGCTGTCATCCCCGGGATTTTGCGAAGCAAAATAGCCGGGGATCCATAGATCAATAAGTCCAATATCGGAAAATTTAATTTTATTGAAGTTAATTTAGGAATGGATCCCCGACAAATGTTTCCGCCTCGCTATTGCTTCGGCGGAAAAGCATTTTCGGGGATGACGCAAGCGGGAAGTTGGTGGATGTGCCGTCGCATTCTGTGTTCAGCATGTGAATAAAAATCCCCATGCAAGCCACGGGGAAATCATTTCGTATTATATTTCGTGTAAAATCTTTTTAATCTGCAGCATATCTCGATACGCTTTGGCTTTTTCACGTGGCGAGCGTAATAGATAAGCAGGATGATAAATCACGACCAGTGGAATTTTCTTTTCGCCATAATGATGCAGTTGCATGCGCATTTTGCCGATAGGTGTGTCGGTGTTTAATAAAAATTGTGCGGCGATGCGGCCGACGGCGACGATCATTTTTGGATTGATTAATGTGATTTGTTCGTTGAGATACGGCGTGCAGAGTTTGACTTCGTGCGGCAATGGATCGCGATTGTTGGGCGGCCGACATTTTAAAATATTAGTAATGTAAGTCGTTTGTCGATTGAGTCCGATTGATTTCAACATTTCATTTAAGAGAAGTCCGGCGCGGCCGACGAACGGTTCTCCCTGGGCATCCTCGCTGGCTCCTGGCGCTTCGCCGATCAATAAAAGATCAGTTTGCCGATTACCAACGCCGAATACGGTCTGAGTTCGTGTTTTTGAAAGCTCACAGAGCGTGCAATTTTTGACCTGCAACTCAAGTTTTTTCCATGCTCCCTCGAGTTCTGGATCAATAGTTTCAATGTCCATGGCGATAGATTTTGGTTGCCTGTTGCGCTTTTGCCAGACAGAGATGTCCATGGCGTCTAAATAGGCTAATTGTTTAGTATTCATATAAGCGTTGGATTTTATAAAGTAGACAGGATAATATAACTCCTTCAAATAATCACTGAATTTTTGCCTGATGAAAGAAACATTACAACAATTATTGCAACAAGCGGTGTTACAACTGCAGGTCGACGGTCGTTTGCCCGCCGAGGTGCCAACTGTTTTTCGCATCGATCGCACAAAAGAGGCCAAACATGGCGATTATTCGAGTAACGTTGCATTGATGTTGGCGAAATCCGCTCAATTACCGCCGCTTGAATTGGCGACTTTATTAGTGGATGCATTAAGCCGTGCCAAAGAGATTGAAAAAATTGAAATTGCGGGTCCGGGGTTCATTAATTTTTTTGTGAAACAAAATGTTGAGCAATCCGTGATTGCAAAAGTTTTAGAAGATGGCGAAAAATTTGGTTTGAGCAATGCCGGTCACAAGCAGCGTGTTATCGTCGAATTTGTTTCGGCGAATCCAACGGGTCCATTACATGTTGGACATGGACGTGGTGCGGCATATGGTTCAGCGATTTCGGATTTATTACAGGCGGTAGGTTTTGACGTGCACCGCGAATATTATGTGAATGATGCCGGCCGTCAAATGGATATTTTGGCAACGAGTATTTGGTTGCGTTATTTAGAAATTTTAGGCGCAAAATTTATTTTTCCGGTCAATGGTTATTGCGGCGATTATATTGTGGCTATTGCGCAAGCGTTGAAGGATCAATATCAAGATAAATTTAAACATCCATCCGCAAAAGTTTTTGAGCATATTCCCGCCGATGAACCGCAAGGTGGTGATAAAGACGAGCATATCGATGCATTAATTATACGCGCAAAAGAGCTATTAAAGCAGGGTTATCAGACAATTCATCAGCGGGGTACCGATACGATATTGGCGGATATTAAAGATGATTTGCATGAGTTTAGCGTGGATTTTGATGAATGGTTTTCCGAAAAACAGCTCTTAGAGAGCGGCGCGATTCAAAAAGGTATTGATGCATTGCGTGAGCGTGGTCATGTATTTGAAAAAGACGGCGCACAGTGGTTTCGTGCGACCAAATTTGGGGATGAACAAGATCGTGTGCTCATGCGCAGCAATGGAGCGCACACTTATTTCGCGTCGGATGTTGCTTATCATTGGCATAAACTTGAACGTGGATTTGATCGTTTGATCGATATATTTGGTGCCGATCATCACGGTTATGTGCCGCGTATTCGTGCGGCCGTCGGCGCATTAGGATTAAAAAAAGAGGCGCTACAAATTCCGTTGGTGCAATTTGCGGTGTTGTGGCGCAATGGCAAAAAGGTGCCGATGTCGACGCGAAGCGGATTGTTTGTGACGTTACGCGAATTGCGTGAAGAAGTGGGTAATGATGCGGCGCGATTTTTTTATGTGATGCGGGCGTGTGATCAACATATGGATTTTGATTTGGATTTGGCAAAATCAAAATCAAATGAAAATCCGGTTTATTATATACAGTATGCCTATGCGCGTATTTGTAGCGTGTTTCGTCAGTTAGACGAACGTCATATGACATTTGATCAGGTGGCGGGCATTTCTGCCCTCGATTGTTTAACTTCGCCGTATGAAAAAGCATTAATATCCTATATATCACAGTATGCCGAGACGCTATTAAAGTCGGCGCAGGACTTGGCGCCACATCAATTAGCGAATTATTTGCGCGAGCTCGCAAATCGTTTTCATGTTTATTATAATGCCGAGAAATTTATTATAGACGACGATGCATTGCGTCACGCGCGATTAAGTGTGGTGATGGCGACTAAACAAATTTTACAGAATGGCTTAACGTTATTAAAGATATCAACGCCGGAGGTGATGTAATATGCCAAAAGATTATGTGCATCGTGCGCATGGCAATTCGCGGAATTGGCGAAAGCCCGTGAGCAAGAAGTCGCCCGAAAAACCGAAAAAATATTTTTCATGGCTTTTTGTTTTTATTGTATTGATTGTCATTGGGTTGGGTATTGTTGGCGGGTTATATTTTTTTAATAAATTAAAAGATAAGGCAGAAGCGCCTACCGTTGATCAGCCGACGATGGTGGTGAAAAAAACAGCGCCGCAAAAAGTGGTAAAAGAAGAAGCGCCGCCCGTACATTTTGATTTTTATAGTATGTTGCCAAAAAATACGGTCAATGTTGCAACCGATGCGACGGCGTCCGATAGTAAAAAGACAAAATATATATTACAAGTTGCCTCGTTGTCTGACCCAAATAATGTAAAGGCGTTTGAGACAAAATTAAATGAAATTGGATTTCATAGCAAAGTCGTGCCGATGATGCGTGGTCAAATGGAATGGTATCGCGTTCAGGTCGGGCCATTTAATAATAGGAGTGATGCAGAGGTTGCTCGAGATACGTTGAGTCAGCAGGATATTAGCAGTGTGGTTTTGGAAATCGATCGAAAATGACCTTGAAAAGGCGGCTGCCGTCCCCATATGAGAGATGTCTTTCATTTTATTGCTAAACAGGAGCTTTTCTTTGGATCAATATAAAGGTACAACAATTTTATCGGTTCGTCGCGATAACAAAGTGGTCATCGGTGGTGATGGTCAGGTGACGATGGGCAATGTGGTCATGAAGAGCAATGCGCGCAAGGTGCGACGCTTGTTCAACGACCAAGTGATTGCCGGGTTTGCCGGCGGCACCGCAGATGCATTTACGCTGTTTGAGCGCTTTGAACAAAAACTTGAAATGTATCATGGTCAATTGGCGCGTGCGGCTGTTGAGCTCGCAAAAGATTGGCGCACGGATCGCATGTTGCGCCGATTAGAAGCGCTGCTGGCGGTTGCCGATATTGATAGCTCATTAATTATTACGGGCAATGGCGACGTCATTGAACCAGAAAATAATTTAATTGCGATTGGCTCTGGCGGTTCATTTGCGCAAGCGGCCGCGACAGCGCTCGTTGAAAACACAAAATTAGATGCACGTCAGATTGTTGAGAAAAGTTTAACGATCGCGAGCAACATTTGTATTTACACTAATCAGAATTTAGTGATCGAAGAATTGACGATTCCTAAAAAATAATTTTTTATAAGGCTTTTTATGATAACAGCTACCGCTGAGATAACTACACCTTCCGTGATGACGCCAAAAGAAATTGTGAGCGAGCTCGATCGTTTTATCGTCGGTCAAGATGATGCGAAACGTGCTGTCGCCGTGGCGTTGCGCAATCGTTGGCGTCGTCAACAAGTGCCCGTTGACTTGCGTGGTGAAATTACTCCCAAAAATATTCTCATGATTGGACCCACGGGCGTCGGTAAAACTGAAATTGCTCGCCGTTTAGCAAAATTGGTTAAGGCGCCTTTTATTAAAGTCGAAGCGACTAAATTTACCGAAGTGGGTTATGTGGGGCGCGATGTGGAATCGATTATTCGCGATTTAGTGGATGCCGCTGTTAAAATGAAACGCGAAGAAGCGTTAGCGAAGGCAGCATCTATGGCGCATGATGCCGCTGAAAAAAGAATTTTAGATATTTTGTTGCCTGCATCGGATGACATGATCGAGGCCAATGAGGCCAAAGAAACGCAAGGTGAAAACACAAAAGCCAAATTTCGCAAACAATTGCGTGAAGGAAAATTAGATGATCGCGAGATTGATGTGCAACTGTCTTTGCCATCTGTTGGCGTTGAAATTATGGGTCCGCCCGGCATGGAAGAAATGACGAATCAATTAAGTGGTTTGTTTCAAAGCTTATCATCGGGCGTGAAAAAGAAAACGCGTCGAATGCTTATCAAAGATGCGATGAAAATTTTAGAAGACGAAGAAGCGGCAAAATTAATTGATGATGAGCGATTGAAATTAGATGCGGTCAATAGCGTTGAGCAACATGGCATAGTATTTTTAGATGAGATTGACAAAATTACACGTAGCACAGAAGGTCATGTGCGCGGCGCCGATATTTCGCGCGAAGGCGTACAGCGTGACTTGTTGCCATTAATCGAAGGTTGTACGGTGTCAACAAAATACGGCATGTTGCAAACCGATCATATTTTATTTATTGCTTCTGGTGCGTTTCATGTTTCAAAACCTTCTGATCTTGTGCCTGAATTGCAAGGACGTTTGCCGATTCGTGTTGAATTAAAAGCGTTAACCGCAGATGATTTTGTGAAAATTTTAACTGACACAAAAGCATCGTTGACGGAACAATATGCGGCGTTACTTTTAACGGAAGGCGTAAAACTAAAATTTACCACAGAAGGTATTCGTCGCATTGCCGAAGTGGCTTTTCAGGTGAATGAACATTTGGAAAATATTGGTGCACGTCGTTTGCACACTGTGATGGAAAGATTGCTCGAAGTGGTTTCTTTTGAAGCACCAGATTGTGCAAAGAAAAACATTAGCATTGATCGACAATATGTCAACCGACATCTAAACGAGCTGCTGAAAGACGATGATCTGAGTCGCTATATTTTATAAAAATAACCTTGCTATTAATCAAGAAGTTAGATTAGAATAATTGATACTGTAGCAATCATCAAGGAGGGTGTGACATGGCGGAGTATATGGAAGTAGATCAAGAGAAAAATAAACTTGTCGATGCGTTAAAAGTTTTTTTAGAAGAATTGCTGACGAGTTTCTTGGGTAATGCGCACACGCTCGATTCATTAATTTATAAAAAAACCAATGAACGTCCTTTTCAAGATCCCCTCATGATTTTATATAATACGACGGCGGCGTTAGATGGCTTGTCAGGTAAGTTAGATAAACTGGCACGACATAGTTCTTTACAAAGCGCAGGCATGTTTGGTCGACAAGGTACACAACATATATTAAATCAAGAAATGTCGATATCTGACATGATTGAATTATGTGGTTCGCTCACGCGCGCTTGGACACGTCAGCAGGTTGAAACGGTTGACGGTTTTGAGAATGCTTTATGTCATGTGTTAGGTCGGCATATGCCGGTGGTGAGTGGTTTGACCAATAAAGCATATCAAGCGAAATTAGAGCAAACCTATGGAGTATTGCGAGATAAATTGCAAACAGCCGATGATGTGATTACCGATGCCGATGTCATGGAAGTGAATACAGGCATGGACTATAGTTTTTAGGTTTTGTTTTCGTCATCCCGTGGCTTGACCGCGGGATCTGGTCATACTAAGATGATGATCTCATTTTTTTAATTAAGAGATACATCATGTCACAAGATAGGTTTAAAAAAATCGCGGCAGTTGCTGCGTTGGCGTATGTGCCTGAAAATAGCATTATTGGTGTTGGCACTGGATCAACGGTTAATTATTTTATCGACGCATTGGCGACGTTGAAAGATTCCATTAAGGGTGCCGTGGTTAGTTCCATTGCTAGTGAAAAGCGATTAAAAAAAATCGGTATTGATGTGATTTCCTTAAATGCGGCTGATGATATCCCCATTTATGTCGATGGTGCAGATGAAATAAATGAGCATCTGCAAATGATCAAAGGTGGCGGCGGCGCCTTGACCGGCGAAAAGATTGTTGCCTCTGTTTCAAAGAAATTTATTTGTATTGCCGATCAATCTAAAAAAGTGGATTTGTTGGGGCAATTTCCGGTTGCGGTTGAAGTTATTCCAATGGCGAGGAGTTATGTGGCGCGCGAGTTAGTCGCGCTCGGCGGCCGACCGATTTATCGCGAAGGCTTTGTCAGTGATTATGGTAATATTATTTTAGATGTCCACGGATTAGAAATCCTCGATCCTTTAAGATTAGAAGAAACCATCAACAACATCGCCGGTGTCGTGACCAATGGCATCTTTGCAAAAAACAGAGCGGATGTGCTGTTGCTGGGAACGGAGAGTGGTATTGAAAAATATTTCAACGCATAAATTTCATGAATAAACCAAAACGAATCCTTATTCAAATGGCGATGCTTGATGAAGCAATGCCGTTTGTCAACGCGAGTTCCGGATAAGCGTTTGGCTGCAAATGCGCCATTTTTTGGCCATATTTCGTTATTCATCGCAAAATAAGCTCAATGTAGAATAACTACATCTTCGCTTATTTTGCGATAAATGCCTCATCTGGCCAAATCTGGCGCATTTTCGCCCGAACATTAAACATGACATTAAAAATTTCAGTCTTGACAAAGCTTATCCGAAACTCGCGTTGTCAACGTTTTTAATTTCACGCAAGAGAAATCAATGTATGATTATGTGCTTTTCGATTCATATATAGCAGATGTAAATCAGACAACGGTATATTTGGTTGTTCCTAAGAAATGTCATCGATATGATGTGCCACGTGTGGGTTCGCAAATGGCCGCGCTCGTAGCGTGGGTTGCAATAGAGCTCTTGCAGCCGGATTTGATTATTCCTCGTTTCCAATAAAAAATAAATGCCCGTGGCGCAAGAGCGTTTTTCCGCATTAAAACGCGCAGGCGGTTTTATGCTGTCAGCAGAACGATAGAGTTCTTTAAAATAGCCGCCCTCGGGATGCTTTTGTAGCTGTAGTCGATCGATTAATTCTTTAATCATCTTGTTTCAATTGATTTCTAAGCTCATCAATCATTTTTTTATAATGTGAAGATTTCCCCGCGGCTTGCCGCGTGGGACTTTTCGCTTGGGGATTCTCAAGGGGAGCGGGCGAACGCTCCCCTTGAGTCGCCGTTCGCGCGGCTTTGCCGCGCAGGCGATCAATAAAAGAAATAAAAATACCCCGTCTGCTTGCAGCGGGGATTTTTATTTTCTGTCCAAAAATCGCAGAACCGGCAACAAACATATCGGCACCGGCTTGTGCGGCTTGCGTGATTGTTTCTGTGTTAATGCCGCCATCGACTGATAATTGAATCTTTCTACTTTGATTATCAATTAATTCGCGCACGGCTTTAATTTTTGGAAGCACGTCGGCAATAAATTTTTGTCCAGCAAAACCCGGATGGACGGTCATCATTAAAATTAAATTGAGTTGATCCAAAACGGGCTCAATATAATCAATTGAAGTTTCGGGGTTGATCGCTAAGCCGACTTGGCAGTGATAGGTTCTAATTAATTCAATTGTTTTTTGAATATTAGGCGTTGCTTCCGGATGAAAGGTGATGCAGGTCGCGCCAGCTTTAGCAAAAGCGGGGATGATGGCATCGACGGGTTCTATCATGAGATGTACATCGAGCGGTGCTTTGATGCCATGTTTGCGCAGTGCTTCACAAATAAAGGGGCCGATCGTTAGGTTGGGTACGTAATGATTATCCATCACGTCGACATGAATCATATCTGCGCCGGCTGCGAGCACATCTTCGACCTCTTGGCCGAGTTTTGCCATGTTAGCGGATAGAATTGATGGAGATATTAAGTATTTCATCGTGACATGTTAGCTGAATTTAGAAGATCTGTCACTTTTGCGAGCCAGGGTTAGGTTCTAATTTTGGTCAACGCGTGCTTTAGCTCGGAGTTCGGTGCTTTAGCACAGAGTCGAAGATCCCTTCAACACCGCTCTCTGACTGTCTTACAGCAGCTCAGAGCAAAAATGTAATCTATATCTCAAGGCATGTAATCCGTGCAGCTCTGAGCTGGGGAGAGCCAGTCAGGGCAAGGGATTTAAGGTGGGTGTTTTCGGCAGCTCTGAGCTGCTGAGAGGTTGGCTGAGAGGTTGGACTGGTTGTTTTGGTGAAAAAATGGTATTTAGTGAGCTATGCGTTATCTATATAACTTGTTTTGTTACATTTTAGTGCCATTTGTTTTGGTTCGTCTTTTGTGGCAGTCCCGCAAAGTGCCTGGCTATCGTCATCGCGTGCGCGAACGCTTCGGCTATTTTGATTGTCCTGAAATATATCAGAACGGCATTTGGGTGCACGCTGTTTCTGTTGGCGAAACGCTTGTCGCCGTTCCGTTAATTCGGGCAATACAGGCGCGTCATCCCAATGTACCGATTACATTAACCAACATGACGCCGACGGGTGCTGAGCGCGCAAAAGCATTATTAGGCGATACCATTTTTCATGTATATGTTCCGTATGATTTGCCAAACGTCGTCCAGCGATTTTTAAAAAAAGTTAAACCGAGATTATTAATTTTAATTGAAACAGAACTCTGGCCGAATATGTTGCATTATTGTCACGCGACGAAAATCAAAATATTATTAGCCAATGCGCGATTATCTGAGCGTTCAGCTAAACGTTATGCGCGTATTTCAAGAATAGTGCGCATCATGTTGCGTCAGCTTGATGCGATTGCGGCGCAAACGGAAGATGATGCAAAACGTTTTGAACACCTAGGCATATCGTCAAACAAAATTCATGTCACAGGCAGCATTAAATTTGATATGCAAATTCCAGCGAGTGCATTGGAAAGCACTGATATTTTGCGTATGCAATTAGGTATAAACAAAAAGATTTGGGTCGCGGCAAGTACGCATCCGGGCGAAGAAAAATCTATTTTAGAAGCTTTTTTAAGGGTGCGTGAGCGTTTTACAGATTGTTTATTAATATTGGTTCCGCGTCATCCTGAGCGCGCATCGGATATTGCAAAATTATGTCGTGCACAAGCATTGCCGGTCGCTTTGCGCAGTAAAAATGAATTTACAGATCAAGCGGTTTTGTTGGTCGATACCATGGGCGAATTGATGTCGTTCTATTCGATCGCGCATGTTGTATTTGTGGGTGGCAGTTTGGTGTCGACAGGCGGACATAATTTGTTAGAGCCCGCGTTATTTTCGTTGCCGATTATTTCCGGCCCGCATTTATTTAATTTTGCACAAGCAGCATTATTATTGGAAAAAGCAGAGGCTCTCACAATTATTAATAATGAAAAAGAGTTAGCTTGCGAGGTAATAAAATTTTTAGAAAATGAAGAATTATCTGAAGAATATGGTCAGCGTGCTTGTCAAGTTGTCGCTGAAAATCGCGGGGCATTGGATCGTCATATCAAAATTATTTTTGCATTATTCAACAACTCGGCCGCAAGCGGCCGAGATTGTTTCCTTAATTTATTTCGCCTGCGCGGGAAACCCGCGCGGACGGCGACCAGAGGGGAGCATTGCATTGCTCCCCTCTGGACTCCCCAGCGCCCTTGTCTCCGCTGCAAGCAGCGGAGATTTCTTACTTTTAAAACATAAGAGTAGACAATATGCCTCATCATAAATCATTGACGCTTTCTGTTTCTCTCTTATTATTATTGGGGTTTATTTGGGGTTCGGGTTATGTGATTGCGCGTTATGTAGAGCAGCATGGCATGCCGGTGTTGGATTACACGTTTTGGCAGACACTGGGTCCGGGTGTTTTATCTGTTTTATATTTGTTGTTTCGTGGCGCAACATGGTCTGCGCTCAAGAAATATTGGCAGTATTTTTTAATTACGGCAGTCTTGGGGATTGCGATACCCAATACCAATATGTATGCGATGGCGGACAGAATGCCTTCTAATATTTTGGCGATTGTGATCAATATCTCCCCGTTGATCATTTATCCATTGGCGCTGTTGTTTCATTTGGAAAAGTTCCGGTGGGTGCGATTTTTTAGCGTTTTGTTGGGTTTGTTTGGCATTATGTTGATTATTTTGCCTCACTCGAATTTTTTAACGGTTCATTTTACCTCGTGGATACTTTTGGCTTTAATAACACCATTTAGTTTTGCTTTATGTGCGATTTACATTGCGCGGTTTAGACCGCCGGATGTTGATTCTGTCATGCTATCAGCGGGTATGCTGTTGTTTGCGACCGTAATTTTATTGCCGTTTGTGTTGTCCTATCAACCTCAAAAATTGTGGCTTCCGATCAATTTTATAGGCAGTTTGGTGTTATTACGTGTTATATTGGCCGCCATTGGCTATATTTTGTTGTTTATCCTATTGAAATTAGCCGGTCCAGTTTATTATAGTTTAGTAGATGGGGTTGTCATTTTAACAGGTATATTTTGGGGCTGGGTTGTTTTTGGTGAACAATTGAATGGTTGGTTGATATCAGCAATTGTGCTGATCGTCTTCGCCATTCTCATTATGAGCTGGAGCAATTACAAGCAAAGGGCGGTGGAATGAATTGGATCATTGATAAATATCTCTCTGCAATATGGCAAGATCGGCGTTTAGCTGGATTGTTGCTGTGGCCGGCGCTTTGGGCATTGTGGATTGCTAATCACGGTCTGCGATCTTTTTCGATGTTGTTCGCATTTTTATTATTGTTACTATTGGCATATTTAACGATTTATATCTCAATAGATGTTGCGCAGCAAAATTATCACATTCAATCGATATTGACATTTACTCCATTGAGTAAAAACAAAGTCACCTTAAAAAGCGCGTATGTTTTATTTATACTCATGGTTCTATACGAATTATTATTTGGGCTCTTTGTCAATGGGTTGTTTTTGGCGCTCACCGGCGCCGCATTTTTAGCGGCATTATTGTTTCAGCTGATGCCGGATGTGAAATATAAAATACAAGGCTTTACATTTCTATCGATAGCGTATGTTATTTTTATGCCGTTTACATTAGTGTCGGCACAGATGCCTGTTATAGCGTATGTTTTAGCGCTTGTTGCGCTCATGATTTGGGGGTTGAATGGTATTGCAGATCGAGTATTTCGGTTGCGCACATATTTTTTATTAAAATTTATCAAGCGCGATAATCATTTTTTAACGATGGTAGTGTTTCAAGTGATTATTATGAGTTTATTAATTATCGTAGGTATCTTTGACGGATTAAGTGTCTTTTACTTTTTGTCTTTATTGGGGATATTAGGCATTTATATTTATGAACGATATGTGATTCAAACGCAAAAAATAGACCTTTACAGTCGGATAAAAACACTGCATCAAAGCATCGGCTGGATTATTTTTTTAGGGATTTTTTTAGGTTATTAATGTGTTAAGTGAAAATAATCGTTGATGCCTTGTAAAAACATTTGGATAGATAATGTGGTGAGAATCATGCCGGTTAAGCGCTCAATCGCTGTGAGACCTTTTTTGCCTAAGATTCTGCTGAGCTGCGTGCTGGCGAGCAACAAGAGTGTGCTTGCCCCCCAGGCAATGAGAAGCGCCAGAAAAATATAAGCAAGATGCCCGGCTTCTTTATCCGCAAATAACAGCAATACTGCCATGGTCGCAGGACCTGCAAAAAGTGGGATTGCAAGGGGTACTAAAAAAGGTTCACTCGTGGGCTCGATATCTTTTTGTCGATCATCCTGTGGAAAAATCAAACGGACAGCAATAATAAAAAGGATGATGCCGCCTGCGATGCCGAGTGCTTGGTCGGATAAATTAAGACCTTTCATAATGAATTTACCGGCAAAGAGAAAAATTGTTAGCGTGATTAACGCAAAGAAAGATTCTCGCAAGATAATGCGCGAATGTCGTGTTGGATCAACATGGCTTAAAATCGATATGTAAATTGGGATATTGCCGAGCGCATCGAGCACCAGGAAAATCGTCACTGTCGTTGTATATAAGTTCATACCCACTCTGCTGTATTTTTATTGCACTACAAACATAGCAGAAATCTTATGAATTGGCTATGGGTTGCTGCAAAATAAAAATCCCTGGATTGTCTGGGGGATTATTATTATTTGCAAAGCGGATAAAAACACTAAAATACTTAAAATTTGCTATTTCAACAACCGTTCTTTTATGTATATACTATAATGTGAGTAAGAGAACTTTTAGGAGAAAGTCATGGCAGTTTCACCAAAACAAGAACAATACACAGTGGACCAATATGTCGAAGAAAGTCTAGCGGATTCCGCCGCAAAACGTAAACAGATGGATGCTGAGCGAAAAGAAATGGATGATAGGTTTGCCCGAGGTGAATCATTGGTCGCAAAAGATCTTGAAAAACGATTACCAGCAGATAATCGAAGCGGGGAGCAAAAGCGTATTGATGCGGAATGGGAGAGGTTAAAAAAAGATGTTGACAAAGTATCCCAGCAAGATGAAGCAGCGCGAGTAGAGCGTAACAGACAACAATTCAATAGAATAAATGAGGATTTTAGTCCGCTCAGTGCGGTCGGGAAAGGCGTAAGTACCGGCGGGATTTTACAAATGTTGGGCGTCAAGACACCGGCTCAGCAAACAACACCGCAGCAACGCGTTGATTATATTAAAACGATGGCACAAGAAGAAGATAAAGAAACGGCACAAGTAAAACAACAAAGAGAAGAGCACCAAGACAATCTTGCCAAACAAAACAAGACGTCAGCAAAAGCGGCTCAAAAAGCAATGGCGCCAGAGAATGATGATTCTGCAAAAGCCGAGGTAAATTCTGCAACGGTGTCAGCTGCAACGCCATTTCAAGCGCCCACTTTGCAACCGCCGAACGAGATGTAACCGGTTATTTTTTTGTCGAGAACTTAGTAATTATAACGCGAGTTCCGGATGACCTCACTCAATTTTCTCAAATATCTTCGAATAAAAAATCAATGGCAATAGCGGCAGTGGCGTCAACCAGATTGGCAAGCTAATATTAATTGCACCTAACAGGCCGCCAGCAAAGCCGGTAATAGCCCAGACAGACATCACTAGCATATAATTTAAGCCCATAATCTTGCCTTGATTTTCTGCTGACACGGCATTAGAAAATAATGTCGTTATGACGCAATAGACAATGACATCGGCGGCCGCAATCGGGAGAGCGGCGATCCAGAGTAAGCTCTTGCTCCAAGCGTGATGAGACGAGATGGTCGCAATCGCGTTCACTATCAGCCCAATAAATAAAACATATACCGACAGGCGCGCAATTTTTTTGACATCAAACCAGTTGGTAAACCATTTCAGTCCAAATAATGCAGCCAGACTTAAATAAAGTGAAATCAATGCGACAAAGACGCCGATATATAAGGTATTCGCGTGTAAATTAATTTTTAAGACCGCCGGCATAAATTGATAATACGTGCGCCAACTGATTTGCGTTAAGATTAATAAAATTGAAATAGCGACGGTTTGTTTGTTTAATAAATTTGTAAAGCTGTGCCAACAAAATATGTTGCTTTCTTTTTTAGGCGTGTAACTTTCTTTAAAATAATTATTGACTAATAAAAATGTAACGATACTAAAGAGCGTGCCCAAAATAAACGGCGCAGAAAAATTTAATTGCTTAAAGAAAAAACGCTCGGCAAACAAGCCGCCGATAAGCGGGCCAATAAATGCGCCGATCGAAATAAAGAGTTGCAGATACCCCATGTTAATTAATTTGCGTTCAGCGGTTGAGTGATCGGCGACAACGGCTGAAGCAATCGGTTCTGTGCGCGCACAAAGTCCACTGATTAATCCGCCGAGAATGATAAAAGATAAGTAACCATAAAAAATACCGATAGCGGTAAATAAGCAATAAATTAATACGCTGATCGCGGCAAGCAATAAAATTTTCTTGCGTCCCCAATAATCTGAAAAGATGCTCAAGAGCGCGGCGGCAGCAATAGCAATAACATGTGGTAATCCTGAGAGAATACCATACCACATGCTGCGTACGGCATGTGATGTTGTGATGACAAAGAGCCGAGTTTTCGGATCAAAGCACAGCGAAGGTAGAACGGGCGTGCCGACCGTTAATCCGATTTCATCAAAAAGAATGATCAGAAAAATGGGTAATAATTTATACTTTGGTACCTGTCGCATGGATCAAGTCCTTTATCGATTTTTTTGAAATTATATAGTAAACCATATGTTTATACAGATGCCACAGTTACCTTGTTTTTCGGCCATGATTATTATTTATTTACCTTGTAAAACGACCATAAAAAATAAATATTACATTGTTTTTCGACCATTTTTAAGCTACAATTACATTGTTTTTCGACCATGAATTGAGGTTTTTTTATGAAAAGACATATTTATCAACAGCTTACAGATTGGCGCCTTAGTGCAGCTAGAAAGCCATTGATTTTAAGGGGGGCAAGGCAGGTTGGTAAAACCCATATCGTCAGGACATTGGGTAAGGATTTTTCGAATTTTGTTGAAATTAATTTTGAAAAAGAACCCAAATTTCATACTGTCTTTGAACAAGATTTGAATGCAAAAAGAATTATTAGAGATCTTGCATTGCTATCTGGACAAGAAATTATTCCCGGTAAAACATTATTATTTTTTGATGAAATACAAGAAGTGCAAAAAGCGATTACAGCGTTGCGCTATTTTTATGAAGAATGTTCAGAATTGCATGTTATTGCGGCAGGTTCATTGCTTGATTTTTCGCTTGAAAACACTAGCGTGCCCGTTGGTCGAGTAGATTTTTTATCGATGTATCCGATGTCATTCATAGAGTTTCTACGAGCCTGTGGTTTAGCCTTGATGTCCAAGGCTATTTTAGAGCATGAAATCCATCAAGCATTAACCGAAAGTGTACATCAACAAATTCTTGAAACATTGGCGGTTTATATGGCGGTTGGTGGCATGCCGGAGGCGGTCAAAAAATGGATTGAGACAAGCGAGATAGCGCCATGCATCAAAGTGCATCATTCGCTGATTGAAACATATAAACAAGATTTTCAAAAATATGCCACAAAATTTCAAATAAAATATATTGATCTTTTATTTGATCGTGTGCCAGCAATGTTGGGAAACAAATTCCAGTATAAAGATATTCCGGGGGAATATCGAAAACGAGAATTAGCGCCCTGTTTGGATTTATTAGAAAAAGCGAATGTTATTCATCGCGTATTGAATAGTGCTGGGCAAGGAGTTCCTTTGGGTGCGCAAGCTAAATCCGATCATTTTAAAGTGATTTTTTTAGATGTGGCGCTTGCGCAAACTATTTTAGGGTTGGAGGTTAAGGATTGGTTGTTATCGCCCACACAATCACTAATCAATAAAGGCGCTATTGTCGAGGCTTTTGTTGGGCAAGAAATTTTAGCATATTCCGATCCATATCAAAAAACACAACTATATTATTGGTGCAGAGAAAGTCGTAATAGCAATGCGGAGGTTGATTATTTGATGCAATATAATCAGCTGGTTTTGCCGATTGAAGTTAAAGGCGGAAAAAGCGGCCAGTTAAAAAGCGCTAAGATTTTTTTAGAGGAGCATCAGCGTTCGCCTTATGGCATTCGTTTTTCGGCTCATAATTTTTCGATTTATGATTGGCTGCGTTCTTATCCATTATACGCTGTTGCGAATATGCTGAGGAGTAAATTATGCATATGAACTCTCTCAAAATGAAAAAGAAACTTTTAAATAAATCAGAAACTTTGTATTTAGATTCTCGCTATAAAGCATTTTTAACCGATGTTAAAAAGCGGCTAAAGACCACTCAGTTACGAGCTGCTCTTGCAGTTAATAAGGAGTTAATTGGTTTTTATTGGCAATTAGGGCGAGAGATTATTGATAAACAGAAAATGTTTAAGTGGGGCGATCAGTTTTTAACACAATTCTCCAATGATTTACGGAAAGCTGTTCCTGAGTTGCAGGGTTTTTCAGTGACTAATCTAAAGCGTATGCGTCTTTTTGCACAAGCGTATCCAGATTTTGAAATTGGTGCACAAGCTGTGCACCAATTGCCATGGGGGCATATTGTGTTGCTTTTACATAAAGTTAAGTCTGGCTCGATGCGTGTTTGGTATTCAGAAGAGACCATTAAAAATGGCTGGTCACGCTCCGTATTAGAGATGCAAATCGAGAGCGAATTATATAAGCGACAAGCAAAAAAAGATAAGAAGTTAACAAATTTTACAAAACATTTGCCAAAAGCAGAGTCTGATTTGGCGCATGATATTTTAAAAGATCCTTATCATTTTGATTTTCTTACTATTCAAGGTAAAGCGCATGAGCGTGCTATAGAGGAGGGATTAATTGCACATATGAGAGACTTTTTGCTTGAGCTAGGGCAAGGGTTCGCGTTTGTTGGTTCACAAGTTCCATTGATGATTGATGATCAAGAATTTTTTATTGATTTGCTTTTTTATCATTTAAATTTAAGAGCATTTGTGGTGTGCGAGCTCAAGGCTTCAAAATTTAAACCCGAACATACAGGGCAGCTAAGTTTTTATCTCTCAGCTGTTGATGATTTATTAAGGAAAGAGGGGGACAACCAAACAATTGGTATCTTGTTGTGCCAATCAAAAAGCAAAGTGGTAGCAGAGTATGCTTTAAGAAATATTAATGCACCAATCGGTGTGTCTGAGTATAAGCTATCAAAGTCGTTACCAAAAGAATTAAAAACAAGTTTGCCGACAGTAGAGGAATTGGAAGCAGAGTTGAATGAGATAATAGAGAAAAAGAAATAATGCGAAGCGATGCGTCTACATGAAATTTTTCTGAAATTGGCGATCGCCACGAAACCATTAGCCGGCGTAGCCCGTATGGAGCGAAGCGGAATACGGGATTAAAAGTGCGCTAGGCATGGCGCAGTTCTAGGCGGTGAAAGTCCG
>Ga0155284_160_pt1 | contig 20535 bp, 32 predicted proteins | sample RifCSPhighO2_02_FD_106252 | JGI IMG/M metagenome (GOLD analysis project Ga0155284, IMG submission 106252) | Gammaproteobacteria bacterium RIFCSPHIGHO2_02_FULL_42_13 | reverse complement strand
AAATAATGGGGTTATGGCTTAATCTTTAGGACTGATTTTATGTTATGTTTTGTCTCAAATCCGCTGGCACAAACCGTGGATCATAAGCGATTACAGGAACTGAGTGCTCGCCGACATCAACTCAAAGAGATGCTACGGGCGGAAAGATGCCGACAAGGTCATGATTTTATAAATCAAACGCTTCATCGTTCACATAAACGCATGATCAAGTCGATAGAGAAAGAGCTATTCCAGCTAGATACACTGATAAATGCTGAGCTGACAAATAATGAAGAGATACAGGCGCGCGTCCAGTTGTTGCAGACCTTTAAAGGCGTTGGACCGGTAACGGCTCAGACGATGGCATTAGAGATGCCTGAACTGGGGGAGTTTACGCGAGAAGGTGTGGCCAAAATGATAGGAGTTGCCCCCTTAAACCGAGATAGTGGCAAAAAAACAGGTCAACGCTATATTCGTGGTGGACGATCTACCGTTAGAAAAGTATTATACATGGCGGCACTTGTAGCCATACGACATAATACGAAAATGAAAGCATTGCATGAACGTTTAATCGGTAGAGGAAAACCTTTCAAGCTTGCGCTAGTTGCTGTTATGCGCAAAATGGCCGGCATTTTAAATAGCATGATACGGCGCAACATAACTTGGCAAGAATTAATCGGTTTAACTGTTCAAAACCATTGACTTTTAAGACGGTAGATTCCGGAATGACGTGACTGCTGGCGCAACAATTCCGGAACGACAAGGAAAAGAGAGTCGTCGTCCCGGAATTTCGCGAAGCGAAATATCCGGGATCCAGGGAACGCTTTAGTTCTGCACGTTGATTCCCCTCTGGATTCCGGATATCGCGACGCAATGGCGTCGCGATTCCGGAATGACGTGACTGCTGCGCAGCAATTCCGAAATGACAGAATTAAGCTTTTTTCTCGGTTGACTTGAAGATCTCTTTATCAACGAGCTCGACGATGGCCATCGGCGCGCTGTCACTAAAACGATAACCACATTTTAATACTCGCAAATAGCCGCCTTTGCGGTCTTTGCTGGCAGGGCCAATCACCTCAAATAATTTTTTTACGGCATCTTTATTGCGTAATCGATCAAACACCAATCGACGATGCGCTACGCTATCTTCTTTCGCAATCGTAATCAGCGGCTCCGCAAAGCGACGCAATTCTTTGGCGCGAATCAATGTCGTACGAATGGTTTCATGTTCCATGATCGCTATAATTAAACTCCGAAACAACGCCGTTCGTTGGTCACTTGACCGGTTAAATCGTTTGCCACTTTTTCGATGATGCATGATTGACCTCTTTATTCTTTCTCGCGCAAAAATGATGGCGGCCAGTTCTCTAATAGCGTGCCTAACGCCAAACTGCGCGATGATAACACTTCTTTAATTTCGTTTAATGACTTTTTACCTAAATTAGGCGTCTTCAACAAGTCTGTTTCTGTACGCTGCACTAAGTCACCAATATAGTGAATGTTTTCTGCTTTCAAACAATTCGCTGATCGCACCGTCAACTCAAGATCTTCTACCGGACGCAACAAAATCGGATCAAACTCTTCCTCTTTGCGAATCGGCTCTTTTAACAACGCGCTATCTAAATCCACAAATGTCGCTAATTGCTGCTGTAAAATAGTCGCGGCACGGCGAATGGCGGCTTCAGGATTCACGGTTCCATCGGTCTCCAATTCAATAATCAATTTATCCAAATCAGCACGGCCTTCAAAATGCGCGCTTTCGACCGCGTATGAAACACGTTTAACAGGCGAATAGGTGGCATCCACCTTTAACAAACCAATCTCTTTGTCCTCATCCGTTTCCGGCATCACTCTCACCGCGATCGGCTCATAACCACGACCACGCTGAATGTTGATTTCCATTTTCAATTCGCCCTCTTGCGACAAATTAGCAATCACAAGTGTGGGATTAAAAACTTCAACATTATTCATGTCCGCAATGTCGCTTGCCAATAACTGACCCGGGCCTTTTTTATATACTTTTAAAACCGCAGTATCTGACTCATCGGGCAAGTGAACAGATAATTCTTTTAAGTTCAAAAGAATTTCGATAATGTCTTCTTGAACACCCTCTTTTGCCCCATATTCATGCAATACACCATCAATTTTGACATGCGTCACAGCATAGCCTGGCATGGCCGACAATAAGATGCGGCGCAGAGAATTTCCCATGGTATGTCCAAACCCGCGTTCAAATGGCTCCAACACAATTTTTGAATGAAATGGAGTAACAGCATCCACTTTAATTTCATGTGGCGTTAAAAACTCATCGGCATTATGATACATAAACTAACCCCTCGGCAAACAACACTTTAATTATTTTGAATATAACTCAACAATAAACAACTCATTAATTTCTAATGGCATTTCATTACGCTCCGGCAAACGCGTCATCACCCCTTTAAAATTTACCGTGTCCAATTCCAGCCACTCCGGCATCGTACGCTGACTAGCCAATTGCATCGCTTCTTGAATACGTCCTTGATGTTGGCACTTTTCCTTAATCAACACTTCATCGCCCGCTTTCAATTGATAGGATGGAATATTAACAATTCGCGTTTTTTTGCCATCATTCACCATCACGCCACGATGCGACACTAATTGTCTAGCCTCGCGTCTGGTTCGCGCAAATCCCAAGCGATACACCACATTATCGAGCCGGGTCTCTAGCAATAATAATAAAATTTCACCCGTCGCGCCCTTCATTCTACTCGCTTTCTTATAATAGTTTCGAAACTGTCGCTCTAATATGCCATACATATGTTTGGCAATTTGTTTTGCTAAAAATTGTTTGCCATACTCAGACAACTTTTTTGGCATCGCACCATGCTGACCCGGTAATTGATCTACCTTGCATTTTGATTCACGCGGCGTCACACCACTAAACAAAGATAAATCTGTCTTAGCCCGTCTTTCGACATGTCCTCGTGGAAGAAAATTTCTAGCCATGTTTGCCTCTATTTAAAATTATATACGTCGCTTTTTAGGATCTCGGCATCCATTGTGAGGGATACCCGTAACATCTTGTATCGACAACACGCGAAGCCCCGCCGTTTCTAATGCGCGAAGAGCAGATTCTCGCCCAGGCCCCGGACCTTTCACTTGCACGCGCACGCTTTTAAAACCAAAACGATCAACACAATCTTTGACTAATGCGTCTGCAGCAATTTGTGCTGCGTAAGGCGTACTTTTTCGCGATCCTTTAAAACCTGCTTTAGACGAACTCGACCATGCCACCACGTTGCCTTGCAAATCGGCAACCGTAATAATCGTATTATTAAATGATGCTTTAATAAAAACGCGACCTTCCATAATTTGTCGCTTAGCGCGTTTTTTTGGAGCGTCTGCCTTCTGCGTCTCTTCTGTCTCTGTCGCTTTAACTGTTGCCACTCGTCGTCCTCACTTAATCTATATTTTCTTTTTACGCTTACCTTTGCGTGTTCTCGCATTCGTTCGCGTACGCTGTCCACGAACTGGTAAGCCCTTTCGATGTCGAATACCGCGATAAGTTCCCAATTCGGTCAATCGCTTGATATTGAGAGAAACCTCTCGTCGCAAATCACCTTCAACTTTATACTTCGCTATGGCGGCTCGCAACGCATCCAAATCTGCATCTGACAGATCTTGCACCTTCGTACTTGTCTTAACGCCCGCCGCACGACAAATTGCACTTGCCCGCGTAGAACCAATGCCATAAATAGATCGTAACCCAATGACAATATGTTTATGTACGGGAATGTTGATACCAGCTACACGCGCCATGCGCTTACTCCTCTAAATCACAAAAAAACCATAAATCAAACCGTCTTCATACGCGGCGGGTAAGGATACCTGTTCGCGTCCAATAAATCAACAGCTTAGCTGTCCAAAACAGCCTTCTACCCCTGTCGCTGCTTATGTTTTGGGTTGGTGCAAATAACCCACACTCGACCATTGCGCTTAATCACGCGACAATGCCGGCAAATTTTCTTGACTGATGCTCTAACTTTCACCTTCTTATCCTCTTCGTGTTGTCATTCCGGAACCCAGAGAATATAAACCCTGGATGCCGGACAAATGCTTCGCATTTTCCGGCATGACGAAAGCCTATTTTATAAATCCAATTCCGCCCTTTAAATTCGCCTTTTTCATCAAAGACTCATATTGATTCGACATCAAGTGCGCCTGAATCTGTGACATAAAATCCATAACCACAACCACAATAATCAATAGTGATGTGCCTCCAAAATAAAACGGCACATTCCACACATACACCAAAATCTGAGGCAGCAAACACACCAAGGTCACATAAATCGCCCCAAACAACGTCAACCGCGTCATCACTTTATCAATATGACTGGCGGTTTGATCCCCCGGCCTCACACCGGGAATAAACGCGCCCGAACGCTTCAAATTATCCGCCGTATCTTTTGGATTAAACACCAACGCGGTATAAAAAAAACTAAAAAACATAATCGCTATAACAAATATAAAAATATTCAACGGTCCTTGCTGCAACGCTATACCAATCTTATTAAGCCAAGTCATCCCACTGCCCTGCGTCCTACCAAACCACTGCGCAATACTGGCCGGAAACAAAATAATACTGGTCGCAAAAATAGGCGGAATCACACCCGCCATATTAATCTTTAATGGCAAACTACTGCGCTGTCCCGCATAAATTCTTCTACCCTGTTGTCGCATCGCATAATGCACCGTAATTTTACGTAATGCACGTTCTACATAAACAACAAAAGCCGTAATCGCAATAACGATCGCCGCAAGTATCAACACAAAAATAATCTGAATCTGCCCCTGATGCACTTGATCAAACGTACGACCAATCGCGCCCGGCAATCCGGATACAATACTCGCGAAAATAATCATTGATATCCCATTACCAATGCCTTTTTCCGTCATTTGCTCGCCCAGCCACATCAAAAACATCGTACCCGTTACTAACGTAACCGTCGAAATAACATAAAAAGAAAAATTGGGATCTAATGCAATCCCTTCCGCCGCCAACATCTTTGAAATACCAATTGCCTGAAAACAAGATAAAAACAACGTGGCATATCGCGTATATTCATTAATCTTTCGTTGGCCCGCTTCCCCTTCTTTTCGTAATTCTTCTAATTTTGGCGATACCACTGCAATCAATTGAAAAATAATTGATGCAGAAATATAAGGCATAATGCCTAAAGCAAATACAGTAAATCGCCCTAACGCACCACCTGAAAACATATTAAATAGTCCCAAAATGCCACTGGCCTGACCATTAAACATATGTGCCAACTTGACCGGATCTAATCCCGGCACGGGTACATGCGCGCCAATACGATAAACAATAATCGCCAACAATAAAAACATTAAACGAGAACGCAGCTCATGCAATCCACCACGAGATAAACTATTTTTCGCTGCATTCTTTTCCATTCCAGACCCTTACGCTAATTTGCCACCCGCTGATTCCAACGCTTTTTTGGCACCTTGCGTTATCTTAATTCCTTTAAGCGTAATCGCTTTATCGATCGCTTTATCAAAAATCACTTTAACGTACTTTGTATTACCGCGAACTAAACCTGCCGCATGTAAAGCCGCCATATCAACTTCCGTCGTCTTCAATTTCGTTAAATCCGACAAACGCACTTCTTCTCTCTTCAGTGACTTGAGCGATGTAAACCCAAATTTAGGTAGGCGTCGTTGCAACGGCATTTGACCACCCTCAAACCCGGGAGGAGAACCGCCTCCTGTGCGTGCTTTCTGCCCCTTATGCCCTTTCCCACAAGTTTTGCCCCACGTACAACCGATTCCTCGTCCCACGCGTTTGGCACGATGCTTTGAACCGGGCGCTGGCTTTAAAGTATTTAACCGCATAGTTTTTATTTATCCTCAACCTGTAGTAAATAAAGCACTTTATTGATCATGCCACGATTGCTAGGCGTATCCTGAATCGAAATAGTTTGATGCATGCGACGCAAACCCAAACCATGTATGCAGTCAAGATGTCCCTTGAGCCGACCATATTTGCTTTTGATCAATGTAACATTGATCTGTTTGGCCTTATTCGCTGTTTTCATGTTTTCTATTTCCTAAAATTTCCTTAATGGTTTTGCCTCTCTTGTCGGCAATCGATGTTGGTGATGACATCTCAACCAAACTTTTAATCGTTGCACGAACCACGTTGGTCGGATTCGCTGAACCAATGCACTTGGCAATAACATTTTTCACCCCTAACACTTCGAATACGGGTCGCATAGCACCGCCCGCAATAATACCTGTACCTTGAGCGCCGGGCTTTATAATCACTTTCGTAGCGCCATAACGGGCAATCATCTCATGTTGCAGCGTATTGCCACGTAACTTAATAAGATGCATGTTGCGGCGTGCGCTATCAGTCGCTTTTTGAACGGCAAGCACAACTTCTTTGCCTTTACCATGACCAAAACCCACTCGACCCTTGCCATCACCCACCACGGCTAATACTGAAAAGCTAAAATCTCGGCCGCCTTCACGCACTTTTGTAGTACGACGAACCTCGACGACTCGGCTATCATAACTATCCGCTGCTTGTTCTGTTTGATTTTGTTTACCCATTGCATCATTACCTTTCACTTTAAAATTCCAAGCCACCCTCTCTCGCCGCATCCGCTAACGCTTTAATGCGACCATGATATTTAAAACCAGAACGATCAAAAGCGACTTTCAAAATTTTCGCTTTTTTCGCTCGTGCAGCAATCACTGTGCCCACCGCTGCTGCTGCGCTGATATTGCTGGTTGCTTTGTGTTTTTCTCGGAATGATTTTTCATTCGTCGACGCACTGACCAACACGGTATCACCGGTTGCAGCAATGACCTGCACATAAATATGTTGCAACGTGCGATGCACACATAAACGAGGCACCGCTAACCGTTGAATTTGATGACGCGTCCGCTTGGATCGTCTTTGTCTTGCTATACGTTTATCCATTATCACCATCACTTCTTCTTCGTTTCTTTCAAGGTAACCTGTTCATCGCTATAACGCACGCCTTTCCCTTTATAGGGCTCAACCGAACGAATAGCGCGAATTTTTGCGGCTACCTGACCCACTAACTGTTTATCTGCACCCAGAATGACTATTTCTGTCTGACTCGGTGTTTCAATTGTAATGCCTGCTGGCACATCAAATACGGTTGGATGTGAAAAGCCTAAACTTAAATTCAATTTTTTACCCTGCGCTTGCGCACGATAACCAACTCCAACCAATGACAATTTTTTTGAATATCCTTGCGTTGCACCCATCACTAAATTATGCAAATTAGCGCGCGCAGTTCCAGCTAACACATGAACGGATCCGCGATTACGAATATGCAATTTTTCATCGACGTATGCTGCAACGGTTAGCAGATGGTCACTATACTCTGCTTTTACACAAGCCGGTAAATGATAGGTAAATTGACCTTTGGGTCCTTTCACCGTAACCACCTGGCCGTTGACTTTTATTTCAACGCCACTTGGAATTGTAATTGGTTTTCTTGCAACACGAGAAGTCATAACAAACCTACTCTACATAACAAATAATTTCGCCACCTACGCCTAATTGGCGCGCCGTTTTATCGGTCACTACGCCTTTTGACGTAGAAACAATCGTGATCCCCAATCCGCCCAACACCTTAGGCAAATCTGAGCATTCCTTATAAATGCGTAATCCAGGCGTACTGGCACGAACAATCTTGCTCACGACCGGTTTTCCCTGAAAATATTTCAACTCAATCGTCAAAAATCGCTTACTCTCTTTGTCTGTAACGGAGTAATCAATAATATAGCCTTCGTCCTTCAGGACTTTTGCAATAGACGCTTTCACTGTTGACGCGGGCATACAAACTGTTTTATGCCCAGCCTGCTGCGCATTTCGCAATCTTGTCAACATATCCGCAATTGGATCTTGCATACTCATAATAATTTTTATCCTCTACCAACTGGATTTTACTAAACCCGGTATATACCCTAACATCGCATATTTGCGTAAGCACATACGACACATGCCAAAACGTCGATAGACGCCTCTGGGTCGCCCACATAAACGACAACGATTTCGAATACGCGTGCGATGCGCATCACGCGGCATTTTCTGCAAGCGTGCATAGACGTCCCAAGGAATATCACCTTTCGCATAGGCTTCTCTTGCAACTTTCTTTAATTCATCCCGTCTCACTCGATATCTTGATTCAAGACATTGACGTTTTTTGTTGCGCTCACATACTGACGTTTTCGCCATATTACTTACCTTTATTCAAACACCTTATCGTTTCTAAACGGGAAATTAAATGCTCTCAATAATCCCCAAGCTTCTTTATCAGTTTTGGCATTCGTGGTAATCGTGACATCCAATCCACGTATTGCATCAATCTTATCGTAATCAATTTCAGGAAAAATAATTTGTTCGGAAATACCCAAACTATAATTTCCTTGACCATCAAAAGATTTTTCACTAAACCCTCGAAAATCACGAATGCGTGGAATCGCAATGCGGATCAATCGTTCTAAAAAATCATACATGCGTTGTTGGCGCAACGTCACCTTACAACCAATCGGATAACCTTCGCGAATTTTAAACCCTGCAATGGATTTTCGCGCTTTTGTTGCAACCGGTTTTTGCCCTGCGATCGCTGTTAAATTTAAAATCGCCGCATCTAATATTTTCTTGTCCGCAACGGTCTCTCCCACGCCCATATTCAACGTAATTTTCATAATACGAGGCACTTCCATCGCACTTTTATAACCGAAATCTTTTTTCAGCTGTTTGACAATTTTGCCTTGATAGAGTTTTTTAAATGCCGACATTAATTCACCTAATTTTTATCAATTACTTCACCGGTTGATTTATAACAACGCACCTTTTTACCATCCTTCAATATTTTATAAGCAACACGATCTTTTTTATTCGTCTCCGAATTAAAAATCATGACATTGGATGCATCAATAAAGGCTTCTCGATCTTGTATTCCGCCCGGCTGTCCTGCTTGCGGATTTGGCTTCACGTGTTTCTTCACAATATTAACACCATCAACCAAACATCTTGTCTGTCCTTTTTTCGAACGTTTCACCGATTTAACAGCACCACGCTTGCCCTTATCCTTGCCAGCGATCACAACCACTTCATCATTTGTTTTAATCTTTGATTTCATCTCATTATACTCTCGTTATAAAACCTCTGGCGCCAATGAAATAATTTTCATAAATCGCTCGCGCAATTCGCGCGTAATCGGGCCAAAAATACGCGTGCCCACCGGCTGCATCTGGTTGTTCAGCAACACCACTGCATTGCCATCAAACCGAATTTTAGATCCATCTGCGCGTCGTACGCCATGTTTTGTGCGCACAACAACTGCCTTATGAACCTCGCCTGCTTTTACTTTTCCACGAGGCAATGCCTCTTTAATGGAAACTCTTATCACATCGCCAATACCGGCATAGCGACGATGCGATCCGCCTAATACTTTAATGCACATCACTTTACGTGCACCACTATTATCTGCGACTTCTAATATGGATTGCATTTGTATCATGCGGTTATCCTCTCTACCACTTCTGCCAACGCCCATGCCTTTGTCTTGGATTTTGGACGTGTTTCTACAATTTTGACGATATCACCAATTTCACAAGTATTGTCTTCATCATGCGCATGAATTTTTGTCGTCCGCTTAACGCTTTTTTTATACAAGCGATGTGTCACTTGTCGCTCGATAGCCACAACAATGGTTTTATCCATTTTGTTACTAATCACTTTTCCCGTTAATGTTTTCACCCGCTTTTGCTCTGTCATTTCGCTTCACCTGCTAAATCTCGTTCGTTCAATATTGTTTTAATACGGGCAATAGTCTTTTTTGCATCATGCATCAAATGCGGACGCACATGTTGCCCCGTGCCGGATTGCAATCGCAAATTAAATAATTCTTTGCGAATATTTAACAACTCGGTTTTTAATTCGTCATTTTTCATTTTTCGTATTTCATCGATGTTCATTACATCACCGTCCGTTCTTCAAAAGAAACTGAAACCGGCAGTTTCGCCGAGGCTAACCTAAAGGCTTCCATCGCAAGCTCACGAGGAACACCTCCTATTTCAAACAAAACCTTTCCGGGCTTCACAACAGCAACCCAAAATTCAACCGCGCCTTTTCCTTTACCTTGCCGCACTTCTAACGGCTTTTTACTAATCGGCTTGTCCGGAAAAACGCGTATCCATACCTGCCCACCACGCTTTAAATGTCGCGTAATCGCTCGTCGCGCCGCTTCAATTTGTCGCGCAGTAATGCGCGCGCGTTCAGTCGTTTTCATACCGAATTCGCCAAAACTAATATGGCTGCCCCGTGTGGCAAGTCCACGGTTACGGCCTTTAAAATCTTTGCGATATTTTCGTCTTTTCGGCTGTAACACTACCGTTCTCCTTTAACTGCACTTTTATTCTGTTCATGTTCATCGCCGCCGAGCTGTTCACCACGACATATCCAAACACGAACACCAATAATACCATACGTTGTTTGAGCTTCTGCCAAACCGTAATCGATATCCGCACGAAACGTATGTAAAGGAATACGTCCATGCCTAATCCATTCAGTACGTGCAATTTCCGCTCCACCCAAACGTCCACTGGCACAAATTTTAATACCTTGTGCGCCAGCACGCATAGCAGAGCTAACCGCACGCTTCATTGCGCGTCTAAACGAAACACGTTTAACCAATTGCGCGGCAATACCTTCGGCCACTAATTTCGCATCTAAATCCGCTTTGCGCACCTCTTCAATAGTCACTTGAACTGGCACGCCCAACTGTTTACTTAGTTCTTTGTGCAAAGTATCAATTTCTTTACCACTTTTTCCAATAATGACACCGGGACGAGCCGCATGAATAATAATGCGTGCATTACGCGCCGGTCGTTCAATTTCAATTCGACTAATCGCCGCCTTTTCAAAGCGTTCTTCTAAAAAGCGACGAACTCTTATGTCGGCACAAACGGTATTCGCGAACTCTTTTGAATCCACATACCATCGGGATAACCAATTCTTGGTAATCCCTAAACGAATGATGCCTGGATGTACTTTTTGACCCATTGTTTTTTATCCTTTCCTTTCGTCCGATACAGCCACCGTAATGTGACAAGTACGTCGTAATATACGGTCTGCTCGGCCTCTCGCACGATAATTCAACCGTTTTAGAGCGGGACCTTCATTCACATAAACATGAGAAACATATAATTCGTCTACGTCAGCGCCATTGTTGTTTTCGGCATTAGCAATCGCCGACTCTAACACTTTTTTCATCGTCTTTGCTGCACGCTTGACATTAAAATTTAACGTATTTAACGCGCGACTAACAGGCATCCCGCGAATCGCATTGGCAACCAGCCGGCCTTTTTGTGCCGAAAATTTTGCATGTTTTAAAATTGCTGCTGTTTCCATCATTCAACCCTTATTTTTTATCGCCTTTATCGCCCGGCTTGGCTGCTTTGGCTGCTGCACCTGGTGCGCCTGGCGCCGCGCCTGGTGCTGCGCCTGGTGCTGCTCCGCCAGCAGCGGCCGCCGCTTCGCCTTCTTTCACTTTGCGATCGCCTGAATGTACTTTGAACGTGCGCGTTGGCGCAAATTCACCTAATTTATAACCGACCATGTCTTCTGTAATAAACACAGGAACAAAATCACGCCCATTGTGCACCGCAATGGTCAAACCAATCATTTGAGGCACAATCATTGATGCACGAGACCAAGTTTTAATTGGTTTTTTACTCTTTTCATTAACAGCATGCTGCACTTTCTGCATCAAATGTTCTGCTATGTACGGACCCTTTTTAATTGATCGCGACACGATCATACCTCCTATGATTCTGTTCTCGTTTTACTACGTCGACGTACAATAAATTTACTCGTACGCTTATTTTTACGTGTCTTATATCCTTTCGTCGGCACACCCCAAGGCGTCACTGGATGTCGCCCGCCTGACGTTTTACCCTCACCACCACCCATCGGATGATCGACCGGATTCATTGCAACCCCACGCACATGTGGTCTTATCCCTCTCCAACGCATAACACCTGCTTTTCCGTAAGAACGCAGATTATGCTCAGGATTGCTCACTTCGCCAATCGTGGCACGACAAATTTCCAATACTTTACGCATTTCGCCTGAACGCAACTTCAATGTTGCATAACCGCCTTCTCTTGCAACCAACTGTACAAAAGCACCGGCACTACGCGCTATCTGTGCACCTTTGCCTGGTTTCATCTCAACACAATGTATCATTGTTCCCAGCGGAACGTTTCGCAACGGCAATGTATTACCCGGTTTAATCGGAACATCAAGACCCGATATAACTTCATCTTTTTCCTTCAATTTCTGTGGCGCGATAATATAACGTCGCTCACCATCCGCATATAAGACTAACGCAAGAAATGCGCTGCGATTGGGATCATACTCAATATGCTCTACGCAACCTTTAATCTCATCTTTATCTCGCTTAAAATCAATAAGCCGATATTGTTTTTTATGACCGCCCCCCCGATAACGCATGGTAATACGTCCGGCATGATTACGGCCACCTGTTCGCTTTTTATTTGTCAAAAGCGGCGCGTGCGCCTCACCTTTATATAGGTTTTGGCCGGTCACTTTCGTTACAAAACGACGACCTGGTGATGTTGGTTTTGCTTTTACTAGAGCCATTGTTCTACTATCCTCAAATACTCTTTCATACCCTGCGGTTTTCCGCGAGGGACATTGCGCCTGGGAATTCTCAAGGGGAGCGGGCGTTCGCTCCCCTTGAGTCGCCGTCCGCGCGGGTTTCCCGCGCAGGCGATCAATAAAAAAATAAAAATACCCGTCTGCTTGCAGCGGGGATTTTTATTCCGCGCCAACAAAGTTAATATCATTCCCTTTCTGCAACGTCACATACGCTTTTTTCCAATCTTTGCGACGTCCACGCACTTGTTTAAATACTTTTTGTTTGCCTTTAACATTCAACGTGCGAACTGACTTCACCTTTACATTAAACAATTGTTCAACCGCCGCTTTAATTTCTGTTTTATCCGCATTCGGCAACACTTTAAAAACAAATTGTCGATTCGCATCGGCAATACGCGTTCCTTTTTCAGAAACATGTGGCAACAATATGACTTGCATTAAACGTTCTTGATTCATGCCCATTGTTCCTCTAATGCTCTAATTCCCGCTTCTGTCATCACAACATGGTCACAACCCACTAAAAATACTGGATTAACCTCTTTCACCATCACCACGGTCACATCTGGAAGATTTTGCGACGCTAATATTATTTTTTCATCTAACTTATCCATCACGACCAATACTCGCGAAACATCGAGTTTTTTCAAAAAATCAGCCATCAATTTCGTTTTGGCTTCTTTTAACTCTAACTTGTCAACAATAATCAAACGTTCCTGCCGTACTAACTCTGATAACACGACGCGCATACTCGCGCGATACATTTTTTTATTCACTTTTTGTGAATAATCTCGAGTCGAAGAGGCAAAGGTTACACCGCCACCAGTCCATAGAGGACCTCGCGTTGAGCCCGCTCTGGCTCGGCCAGTACCTTTTTGCTTCCAGGGTTTTTTACCGCCACCACGCACTTCGGCGCGCGTCTTTTGTGCGGAAGTCCCTGCTCGACGTCCTGCCAATTGCGCAACAATGACTTGATGAACCAATGCTTCATTAAATTCACAACCCAGCAATCGATCCGAAACATCGATCTTCTTTGTACTTGTTTTGCTTTCTGGAGCAACCACAGCAAGTTCCATGAACTACTCCTTAGACTTATGAGGTTTTTTAATCGATGGAAGAATAAACACGGTACCATCCGGTGCGCCAGGCACAGCACCCTGAATTAATATTAACTGTTTATCTTTATCGATCTTAATAATTTTTTGATTCTGTATCGTGCGCCGTGCATCACCTAAATGTCCGCACATTTTTTTACCTTTTGGCACTCGACCCGGTGTTTGTCTTTGTCCGATAGAACCCGGCGCTCGATGCGATAATGAGTTACCGTGCGTCGCATCTTGCATATGAAAATGATATTTTTTAATGACACCGGCAAACCCTTTACCGCGCGTTGTACCAGCCACATCAACCCACTGTCCTTCGGAGAATAAATCAACGGTGAATTCGCTGCCCGGTTTGAACGTATCTTTATTTATTTCACTTTCTGCAACATCAAATTCCCATAAACCACGACCAGGTGCTACATTATTTTTGGCATAATGACCAGACATCGGCCTGCTTAATTTTGACGTCTTTCGTTGACCCGTCGTCACCTGAACTGAGCAATACCCGTCCGTTGCGTTTGTTTTTATCTGCACAACGCGGTTTGGTTCAACATGAACAACCGTTACAGGCAGCGATGCACCCTCAGGCGTAAACACCCGAGTCATCCCACATTTTTTTCCTACCAGGCCAATTGCCATTATTCTACCCTCTCAGTCGTTAATCGACGCTAATTTCTACATCGACGCCGGCGGCTAAATCTAACTTCATCAGAGCTTCAACAGTTTTTTCCGTTGGTTTGACGATATCCACTAAACGCTTATGAAGCCGAATTTCGTATTGATCGCGCGCATCTTTATCAACATGTGGCGATGTCAATACGGTAAACTTTTCTTTTCTTATTGGAAACGGAATCGGTCCGCGAATTTGTGCACCGGTATGTTTCGCCGTCTCCACAATTTCACGAATCGACTGATCAATCAAACGATGATCAAACGACTTCAGTCGAATACGAATCCTCTGGTTTTTAGCTGTCGTCTCTGCATTCATAATATTTCTCATATTAGTCCCGCGCAGCACGCGGGACTCGATAAATTTAACTACTCAACAATTTTGCTGATAACACCCGCCCCGACGGTTCGACCACCTTCGCGGATAGCAAAGCGTAACCCAGTTTCCATTGCTACCGGTGCAATCAATGTCACCACCATCTTCACGTTGTCTCCTGGCATTACCATCTCCACACCAGCTGGCAAGAGTACTTCGCCAGTCACATCTGTCGTTCTAAAATAGAACTGCGGACGATAGCCTTTAACAAACGCCGTGTGACGGCCACCTTCTTCTTTTGACAAAATATAGACTTCTGCCTCAAATTTCGTATGCGGATGAATGCTGCCTGGTTTTGCTAACACTTGGCCACGCTCAACCTCTTCTCGCTTCGTGCCTCGTAACAAGACGCCTACATTATCACCTGCTTGACCTTGATCCAATAATTTTTTGAACATTTCAACACCGGTACAAGTCGTTTTTTGCGTATCTCTGATACCAAGGATTTCAAGTTCATCGCCAATCTTAACAATACCGCGCTCGATTCGACCCGTGACCACTGTGCCTCGACCTGAAATCGAAAACACATCTTCGACCGGCATTAAAAACGGTTTATCTAATTCTCGTTTCGGTTCTGGGATATATGAATCCAACGTAGCCAATAATTTTTGAATAGCTGGCTCACCAAGATCGCCCGTATCGCCTTCCAACGCCTTTAGCGCCGAACCCATGATGATCGGTGTATCAGCTCCTGGAAATTTGTACGCAGTCAATAACTCACGTACTTCCATCTCGACTAATTCTAATAACTCCTTGTCATCCACCATGTCGGATTTGTTTAAGAATACAACAATATAGGGAACGCCAACCTGACGAGCCAACAAAATATGTTCGCGAGTCTGTGGCATCGGACCATCTGCCGCGCTAACCACCAAAATTGCACCGTCCATCTGAGCGGCACCTGTGATCATGTTCTTCACATAATCCGCGTGTCCCGGACAGTCAACATGTGCGTAATGGCGTTTATCTGATTCATATTCTACATGCGCCGTGGCGATCGTGATGCCGCGGGCTTTTTCTTCCGGGGCTTTGTCAATTTGATCAAATGCCTTCTTTTCTGTCCCATATTTTTTCGCCGAATACGCCGTAATCGCGGCTGTTAGCGTTGTTTTGCCGTGATCCACATGCCCAATTGTACCCACGTTGACGTGAGGTTTCTTTCTTTCAAATTTATCTGCCATAGTTTTATCTCCCAATATTAACTGCGTTTATCAATTATCTCTTTCGCAATACCCGCTGGTACTGCACTATATTTTTCGAATTCCATCGTATAAGTTGCGCGCCCCTGCGACATCGACCGCAAATCGGTCGCATATCCGAACATTTCCGCCAATGGTACTTCAGCTCGAATCGCTTTACCAGCAGGAATATCCTCCATTCCTTGAACAACGCCACGTCGACGATTCAAATCGCCCATCACATCGCCCATATACTCTTCTGGCGTCACCGCTTCGACCTTCATAATCGGCTCTAAAAGCTGCGGATTGGCTTTTTTTGCCCCTTCTTTGAAACACATGGAACCGGCGATTTTAAACGCCATTTCATTTGAATCCACATCATGGTATGACCCGTCATAGATGGTCACTTTTACGTCGACAACAGGATACCCTGCAATCACGCCATTTTCCATCTGTTCTTTCACCCCTTTATCAACAGCGGGAATATACTCTTTTGGAATAACACCGCCAACAATCCCATTCACAAATTCATAGCCTTCGCCACGCGCACGCGGCTCTAGTTTCAAGAAAACATGGCCATATTGTCCACGACCACCACTTTGACGAATAAACTTGCCTTCTTGCTCCACCGTCGCACTCAAGGTCTCACGATAAGCGACCTGGGGCTTGCCCACATTCGCTTCGACACCAAACTCACGTTTCATGCGATCCACAATAATATCCAAGTGCAACTCACCCATACCTGAAATAATGGTTTGAGATGTTTCAGGATCGGTTCGCACTCTAAAAGAAGGGTCTTCTTGAGCTAATTTGTTCAAAGCCATACCCATTTTTTCTTGGTCTGCTTTAGTCTTTGGTTCTACTGCGATCGAAATAACAGGATCGGGGAAATCCATTTTTTCCAACACAACCGGCCGATCCGGTGAACAGAGTGTTTCGCCCGTTGTCACTGATTTTAAACCAATACAAGCAGCAATATCACCTGCGCGCACCTCTTTAATTTCATTGCGACTATTCGCATGCATTTGTACTAAACGGCCAATACGATCGCGCTTATGACTGACTGGATTGTAAACGGTATCGCCAGAATTTAAAACGCCCGAATACACACGAATAAAAGTCAATGTGCCCACAAAAGGATCCGTCGCAATTTTAAACGCCAATGCAGCAAAAGGTTCATCATCTGATACTTTACACTCAACGACTTCATCACTATCTTCTAAAACACCTTTGATAGCAGCAACTTCATTCGGTGCCGGCAAATAATCCACCACCCCATCTAACATCGTCTGGACGCCTTTATTCTTAAAAGCGGAACCACAAAATACGGGAATAATTTCATTTCCTATCGTACGTTGTCGAATGCCTGCTTTGATATCAGCCTCAATCAAATCATTCGCATCTAAATATTTATTCATTAATTCTTCGTTTGCTTCCGCAGCGGCTTCCACTAATTTTTCGTGCCATGTTTGGCAATCACTTTGCATATCCGCCGGAATATCGCTTTCTTCAAACGAAGCGCCTAAATCATCCTGATGCCAAATAATCGCTTTCATTCGAACTAAATCTACCACACCTTTTAAATTCTCTTCAGCGCCAATCGGCAATTGCATCACAACTGGGTTTGCACCCAAACGCGTTTTCATTTGAGCAACCACGCGCAAAAAGTCAGCGCCGACACGATCCATCTTATTCACAAATGCAATACGTGGTACTTTATAACGATCCGCTTGACGCCAAACGGTTTCAGACTGCGGTTCTACGCCACCGACACCACAAAACACAATCACCGCACCATCTAATACGCGCAATGAACGCTCTACTTCAATCGTAAAATCAACATGTCCCGGCGTATCAATAATATTGAATCGATGTTGCTTAAATTGATGGCGCATCCCCTCCCAATAACACGTCGTTGCTGCAGACGTAATGGTAATTCCGCGCTCTTGCTCTTGCTCCATCCAGTCCATCGTCGCAGCACCATCATGCACTTCGCCAATTTTATGCGACTTGCCGGTATAATATAGCACGCGCTCAGTGGTTGTCGTTTTGCCCGCATCGATATGCGCAACGATACCAAAATTTCGATAATATTCTAACGGGGTTGTACGTGTTGCCGTTGTTGTTGCTGCCACAGTATAATTTCCTCTTACCAGCGATAATGCGCAAATGCTTGGTTTGCTTTCGCCATACGTCGTACATCTTCGCACATACGTACCGCACCACCACGTCCAGCGTGGGCTTCCATCATTTCATTTGCCAATCGCATTGCCATACTTTTTTCATTCCGTTTACGAGCTGACTGAATCAACCAACGCATGCCCAGTGTTTGACGACGATTAACAGGCACCTCTACGGGTACTTGATATGTCGAACCACCGACACGCCGCGACCGAACCTCAACGGTTGGGCTCACATTTTCTAATGCCTGAGAAAACAGATCTAATACGCCTGAACTTTGATCGCTATTAGCATCATTTTCTGTTGGTGGCTTTTTCAGCTTATCTTTCATTTTTTGTGAAACAATTTCTAACGCATCATACACAATCGCTTCGGCTACTGATTTTTTGCCGCGCTCCATCACCTGATTCACAAATTTCGCCAAAAGCTCACTATGATATTTTGGATCTGGTAATATGCTACGTTTTACTGCTGCTCTTCTTCGCATGATTTAATTCCTACTTCTTATCATCTTTAGGTCGTCGTTCTCCGTATTTGGAGCGACCTTGTTTACGACCCGAGACCCCCGCCGTGTCTAAACTACCTCGCACGATATGATATCGAACGCCTGGTAAATCCTTAACACGACCCCCACGAATCAACACGACAGAATGTTCCTGCAAATTATGGCCTTCGCCACCAATATATGCACTGACTTCCATGCCATTGGTTAAACGGACACGAGCCACCTTACGCAAAGCCGAATTCGGCTTTTTTGGCGTAGTCGTATAAACACGCGTACATACCCCTCGTCGCTGAGGACATTTCATCAACGCAGGCACCTTATTTTTAGCAGGTTTGGCCTGTCGTCGTTGCTTGGCGGTCGCAAATGCACTAATTGTGGACATAATTCACCTAAAATATAATAATCGAGTCTTAGGGTCTGTTACAAAATAACTTGAACATCTAGCCTCCCATCTTGGCAGCATCTTTAAACGTTCTTCATTCAGAAAAACACTTACATAGTGAAACTATGCGCGTATTTTTCTTCATTCAGAACGTTTAAATCTGCTACCAATCTGGGCGCTATATGTCCAAGTTGTTTTGTAACAGACCCTTACGTTTTTGCGCAAAACACACCTTTTCCATGAAAAAATTGGTCAAAACACTCATTATCCGTAGATAAAGACGCTCTTTTGCCGATTTTTCGACTTTATTAAAGCCCGAAAAAAAACCAATAATAAAAAACGGGCACGGAATTCTATGTGGACAAAGGCTTTAAGTCAAGGCTACCCTTCTATTTAACTTGGTATTTACTCGGGTTTAACCCTACCTATTTCACCATTTGCCTACTAATTTATAAAACTTCGTCATCCTTCAGCATATCAACCGCTGAAACACTGTTCGCCTTATCCACAGAAATCAATGCCTCACTCAGCGCGGATTCAACATCGCGAGCCGTCACCACATTGTCTTCTTTCTTAGCCACTAATCCCCGTTCTTTTGCTCTTTTTTCTTGGTGGTAAGCAAACCCTGTTCCCGCTGGAATCAATCGTCCCACCATGACGTTCTCTTTCAATCCTCTTAAATCATCTTTGCGACCAGAGACAGACGCCTCCGTCAATACTCGAGTCGTTTCTTGGAAAGAAGCCGCCGAAATAAATGACTCGGTTGCTAAAGAAGCCTTCGTAATACCCAATAATATCAGCTGATATTGCGCAGGCATTTTATTTTCCGCAACAACAGCAGCATTCGCTTCTAACACTCGACATCTCTCCGTTTGGTCGCCTTGCAAGAAAGGAGCATCGCCTGGATCTGTAATCACAACCTTGCGCAACATTTGTCGGATAATGACTTCAATATGCTTATCGTTGATTTTTACACCCTGCAAACGATAGACATCTTGAATTTCATTCACGATATAGGCCGATAATGCTCGTGTTCCCAATAAGCGTAAAATATCATGCGGATTTAATTCACCTTCCGCAACAACTTCACCCTTATTAATATGCTCACCATCGTAAATGCTCAAATTACGCCATTTATGAACCAGCTCTTCATGCACCTCACCATTTTCACCGGTAATGATGAGACGTTTTTTACCTTTTGTTTCTTTGCCAAAGGTAACAACCCCACTAATTTCAGCCAACATAGCGACATCTTTTGGTTTACGTGCTTCAAATAAATCGGCAACGCGCGGCAAACCACCGGTAATATCTCTTGTTTTTGATGTCGCTTGTGGCATTTTTGCGATCATGTCGCCCACATTCACTTCGGTTCCATCAATAATATTAACGACGGTGCTCACGGGCAAGAAATAATGCGCTGGCGAAGAGGTTC
>Ga0155284_150_pt1 | contig 20856 bp, 19 predicted proteins | sample RifCSPhighO2_02_FD_106252 | JGI IMG/M metagenome (GOLD analysis project Ga0155284, IMG submission 106252) | Gammaproteobacteria bacterium RIFCSPHIGHO2_02_FULL_42_13 | reverse complement strand
ATCAACTTATGGATCCCCGGCGAATTTGCTACGCAAAATCCCGAGGATGACAATCTACCATCAAGACAGTTGCTACCGCGCTAATCTTTTAAAATCATCAATGTCGAGTAAACTTTTCATGATAGGGTACCGCGTGTAATTGTATTATACCACAATGCGTTTCAATATTTTAAAGTAAGAAATCTCGGCTGCTTGCAGCGGAGACAAGCAAGTGTAGCCTGGGTGAAGCGAAGCGAAACCCAGGGTGAAGGCCCTGGGTTTCACTCGCTTTGCTCGTTCCACCCAGGCTACGTTACAGAGGGGAGCAATGCAATGCTCCCCGAGAGGAGCCGTTCGCGCGGGTTTCCCGCGCAGGCGAAATCAATTAATTAGCAATAACTCATTGAAAAATCCGTGCGTTAGGATATCCTTTTCAGCCTAGCGTGTAGTAAAAAACCAGGCAGGGCTCCATGAGTTTAAAAAGTGCAAATGAGTATAGTATTTCGTCATTATTAGCTGGCGAGGTCAATGTTGGTCAGTCAGTCTGTGTAAAAGGCTGGGTTCGAACTCGGCGGGATTCTAAGGCGGGCATCTCATTTTTGATGGTGCATGATGGGTCTTGTTTTGACCCAATTCAGGTGGTGGCATCTAAAAACCTGTCAAATTATGAACAAGATGTTTTGCATTTAACAGCGGGCTGTTCCATTATTGTCGATGGCGAGTTAGTCAAATCATTGGGGAAAGGCCAGGCATTTGAGATTCAGGCAAAGCAGATCATCGTGGTCGGTTTTGTGGATGATCCAGATACCTACCCGATTTCGCCGAAACATCATACCGTTGAATATTTGCGTGAACATGCGCATTTAAGGCCGCGCACCAATATCATTGGTGCAGTGACACGCATTCAAAATTGTGTGGCACAGGCGATTCACCGTTTTTTAGATGACAATGGATTTTATTGGATTCATACACCGATTATTACCGCGAGTGATTGCGAAGGGGCGGGTGAACTGTTTCGGGTGAGCACGTTAGATTTATTAAATTTGCCACGCAAAGAAAATACGAATGCCATTGATTTTTCGCAGGACTTTTTTGGGCGCGAAACATTTTTAACAGTGTCTGGTCAATTAGAAGTGGAAGCCTATTGTTTGGCGATGTCGAAGGTGTATACGTTTGGTCCCACGTTTCGTGCAGAAAATTCAAATACCACGAAGCATTTAGCAGAATTTTGGATGATTGAACCTGAAATAGCCTTTGCCGATTTAGAAGATGTGGCCGTGTTAGCAGAAAATTTATTAAAATATATTTTTAAAACCGTATTGGCGACTTATTCCGATGATATGAATTTCTTTGTGCAACATGTCGATAAAGAGGCGATCAATCGATTACAAAAAATTCTGGATGCGCCGTTTGTTCAAATGGAATATAGTGATGCCATTAAGACGCTCGAAAAAGTGAATGATCGCTTTGAATTTAAAGTGGAATGGGGCTCGGATTTGCAAACCGAACACGAGCGTTATCTGACAGAAGTCGTGACGGAAGGTCGTCCGGTGATTGTGCAAAACTATCCGAAGGAGATCAAAGCGTTTTATATGCGAATGAATAAAGATAATAAAACTGTTGCAGGCATGGATATTTTAGTCCCTGGCATAGGAGAAATTGTGGGTGGATCGCAACGCGAAGAGCGTTTGAGTGAACTCGATAAGCGATTGGATGCGTTAAAAATTGATAAAAAAAACTTATGGTGGTATCGCGATTTGCGTCGTTATGGATCGGTACCGCACGCAGGTTTTGGTATTGGGTTCGAGCGGTTAGTGGGTTATGTTACCGGTGTGGCCAATATTCGTGATATTGTTCCTTTCCCACGCGTTCCCAATCATGCGGAATTTTAAGATATCATGTTTTCCTTATTCTTTCTCGGTGTCTAATTTCCTCGCAAGCAAAAACAATAAATCCGACAACCGATTTAAATATTGCAACAAATAAGGATTAATTTTTTTTTGTTGCGAAAGTGAAACTAATTTTCGTTCGGCGCGGCGACAAATCGCGCGCGCACAATGCGCGTGTGCTGCAGCAACGGTTCCACCAGGGAGAATGAATTTTTTTAACGGCGGGAGTTGTTGATTGAGATTATCGATTTCTTTATTTAAGAGTTGAATATGCAGTTCATGAATGGTATGGGTCGACTTGCTGATATCGCTGCCAATTTGTATGAGTTCTTGTTGTGTGCGCGTTAAAAGGGGAATCATCGCATCGGGTAGATTGTCTGTCGTGAGCAAAAGGCCAATCGCGCAATTCAATTCATCGATGGCGCCAAAGGCAGCAATTTGCACATGATCTTTTGAGACGCGTAAACCATCGCCTAGATCTGTTAAACCCTGGTCGCCAGGCCGCTGCTTGTTTAATTTTTGTTCCATATATATAGTTGACTCGGGCACCAGTATGCCATATAAAGTACCATCTATTAACAGAATTGGGAAATATATGTCTGAGATAAAAGATAGTCGTGCGCGTATCGCTGATTTCACCGATCGTGTGGTGCGCTTACGGGGGTATCTTTGACTATGATGTAAAAAATGCTCGCCTAGAAGTGGTGACGCGTGCGCTTTTAGATCCGCACCTTTGGAATGATTCTGAAAATGCCCAAGCCTTAGCCAAAGAGAAAGCGTCGTTACAAAAAGTCGTCGATGTTATGAATCAATTGCAACAAGATATTGCAGATCTTAATGAATTATTCGAATTAGCAGTAACCGAAAACGATAAGATGTCAATTGCTGATCTTGAAAAAGACTTAGATCAATATGCGCAGCGTTTAGAGCAATTAGAATTTCAGCGTCGTTTCAACGGCAAATTGGATGCTAACAATACTTATTTAGATATTCAAGCGGGTTCTGGTGGCACCGAAGCGCAAGATTGGGCGCAGATGTTAATGCGTATGTATTTGCGTTTTGGTGAGCGGCGTGGATTTAAAACACAACTGCTCGATGTTTCTCCGGGCGAGGTGGCGGGCATTAAAAATGCGACGATTAAATTTGATGGAGAGTATGCACATGGTTGGTTGCGCACGGAGACAGGGACGCATCGACTCGTGCGTAAATCACCGTTTAATGCCAATAATAAGCGACATACGTCTTTTTCATCGGTGTTTGTTTATCCCGAAGTAGATGATAGTATTGAAATCGATATCAATCCGGCAGATTTGCGCATTGATACATATCGTGCCAGCGGTGCCGGCGGACAGCATGTGAATCGAACGGATTCGGCCGTGCGCATTACGCATGAACCGACTAATACAGTGGTGCAATGTCAAAGTGAGCGTTCGCAACATAAAAATAAGTCTAGTGCGATGAAACAGCTTAAGGCAAAATTGTATGAGTTGGAATTAAAAAAACGTCATGAAGCACAACAGGCGATGGAAGATTCTAAAACGGATATTAGTTGGGGGACACAGATTCGATCCTATGTATTGGATGAATCGCGCATTAAAGATTTGCGTACGGGCGTTGAAATTCACGATACAAAATCAGTTTTAGATGGGGATTTGGAAAGATTTATTGAAAGCAGTTTATTGCAGCTTTCGGGGGAGTAATAGCATAGGATAATGAATATGAACGACCAAGTAGACACAAACACAGTCGATGAAAACGAACTCATTGCGCAGCGCAAAGAGAAATTAAACGCATTGCGCAAAGCGGGTCAAGCGTATCCCAATGACTTTCGGCGTGATGCGTTGGCGGGTGAATTGCATGCAGTACATGACAATAAGGACAATGATACATTGCAGGCAAGCAAAATAGTCGTTTCAGTCGCCGGTCGCATCATGTTGCGTCGTGTGATGGGTAAGGCGAGTTTTGTGCAGATTCAAGATATGTCGGGTTGCATTCAAATTTATTTGCGTCAAAACGATTTGCCTGAGGGTGTTTATGATGCGTTTAAAACATGGGATTTGGGCGATATTATTGGCGTCAAAGGGTTTTTGTTTAAAACCAAAACGGGTGAATTATCGATTCATGCCGAAGAAGCACGGTTGCTTACAAAAGCATTACGTCCATTGCCCGATAAGTTTCATGGTTTGACGGATAAAGAAATATGTTATCGCCAACGTTATGTGGATTTAATTGCCAACGAAGAGACGCGTAATATGGTTTATGTGCGCAATCATATTATTGAATTTATTCGACAATTTTTGCGAGATCGAAAATTTTTAGAAGTTGAAACGCCGATGATGCAAGTGATTCCCGGTGGTGCGGCGGCAAAACCGTTTGTGACGCATCACAATGCGCTGGATAGAACTCTTTATTTGCGTATTGCACCGGAACTTTATTTGAAGCGTTTAGTCGTCGGTGGATTTGAGCGCGTGTTTGAAATCAATCGTAATTTTCGTAATGAAGGCATTTCGATTCAGCATAATCCCGAATTTACGATGTTAGAGTTTTATCAATCGTATGCCAATTATAATGACCTCATGGATTTGACGGAAACCTTATTGCGTGAGATGTCTTACGCTATTTATGGGCAAACCCAAGTGATGTACCAGGGGAATGAAATAGATTTTGGAAAATCCTTTGCGAAGATGACATTAAAGGATTCTATTCTGCATTTTAATCCCGATATTCACGCGGCAGATTTAGAAAATTTAGCGAGTGCAAAAAAAATTGCTAAAAAACTGGGCGCGACTTTATTTGATACGGATGGATTAGGTCGCGTACAAACCGTGATTTTTGAGCATACGGTTGAGAAAAATCTTATGAGTCCGACATTTATTACGGAATATCCCACAGAAGTGTCACCTTTATCACGCCCCAATGATGACAACCCGTTCGTGACCGATCGGTTTGAGTTTTTTATTGCTTGCCGTGAAATTGGCAATGGTTTTTCAGAATTAAATGATCCCGAAGAACAAGCCAAGCGATTTAAAGCGCAAGCGCAAGTGCGTAATGCTGGCGATGATGAGGCGATGTATTACGATGAAGATTACATTACCGCATTGGAATACGGTATGCCCCCCACGGCGGGCGAGGGCATTGGCATCGATCGTTTGGTGATGCTGTTTACCGATGCGGCGTCGATTCGCGATGTGATTCTCTTTCCGCATATGAGAGACAATAGTTAAAAGGCATATTGCTCCTCATTTTCTTTTATACGCCTTGCGTATTGCATAAATTTTCGCTATAGTTCCATTCTGAAATACCGCGGGGTGGAGCAGTCTGGCAGCTCGTCGGGCTCATAACCCGAAGGTCGTAGGTTCAAATCCTGCCCCCGCAACCAATGTTTTTGGAGGTATGCAGCGTTGTTTTTTTATAAACAGCGCAATGACCCGCTCATCATGATGGGCGCACAATGATTGAAGAGAAAGTGGGTCAACCCACTTTTTTTATGCCCATTGGAAAAGCGATGAACAAGATAGAGCGGGTGAGACAAATAGCAGGACCGACGGTCAAAGCACTGGGCTATGAGTGGGTGGGCTGTGAGCTGCAAAGCAGTCGTCCGCCTGTATTGCGGATTTATGTGGATCGGGAGAATGGTGTGACATTGGATGATTGTGCTGTGGTCAGTCGTCAACTCAGCGCCTTGTTTGATGTTGAAAATCTTATGGTGGATGCATATCAATTAGAGATATCATCGCCTGGATTGGATCGGCCGTTATTTACGATTGAGGATTATAAAAAATTTATGGGGCGAACGGCGAATGTACAATTGTCAATGCCGCTTGAGGGGAGACGTAATTTTAAAGGTGTGATCGTTGATGTTTCATCAGCACATGTTTTAATGCGTGTAGAGAATGAAAATTTTGAATTGCCTTTTGCGCAGATCGCCAAAGGCAAATTAATGATAGAGGATAAATCATGAACAAACAAATTTTAGATGTTGCCAAAACTGTTTCATATGAAATGGATGTTTCAAAAGAAGTGATTTTGGAGGCCATTGAAGCCGCCTTAGAAATGGCAACAAAACGACGTCATTTGACGCCCATTGATGTACGCGTTTCAATAGATCCTGAAACCGGTGCGTATTCAACTTTTCGCGTCTGGACGGTGGTAAATCCTGACAATGAAGAAATTGAATTTGATCCCGAGTTGCATTTAAACTTAGAAGATGGTCAAGCAAAAGGCTTAAAAGAAGGTGACACGGTTGAAGAGCCCATGGAGTCGGTTGAGTTTGGTCGTATCGCCGCTCAAACGGCTAAACAAGTTATCGTGCAAAAGGTGCGAGAAGCCAAACGAACCAAAGTCATTGAAGCGTACAGTGATAAACTCAATCAATTGATTGCTGGGATGGTGAAGCATGTATCGCACGATGGGATCGTGCTCGATTTAGGCGATAATGCCGAAGCAATTATTCCGCGTGAAGAAATGTTGCCAAGTGAATCAGTGCGATCAGGTGATCGTATACGGGGTTATTTATATGAGATTCGTCCAGAAGCGCGTGGACCTCAATTGTTTGTGAGTCGCGCATGCAAAGAAATGTTAATGGAATTGTTTAAAATTGAAGTTCCAGAAATAGGTGAAGAAGTAATTGAAATCAAAGCATTATCGCGCGATCCTGGTGTAAGATCTAAAGTGGCAGTCAAGACCAATGATGGTCGAATTGACCCGATTGGGGCGTGTGTCGGCATGCGGGGTTCGCGAGTACAGGTGATTTCAAACGAATTAAATGGCGAGCGTATCGACATCATTCTATGGGATGATAATCCTGCTCAGTTGACTATTAATGCGATGGCGCCAGCTGAAGTGGCATCGATTGTGGTGGATGAAGAAACCAAAACAATGGATATTGCGGTGGATCCAGAGCAGTTATCACAGGCGATTGGTCGCGGCGGACAGAATGTGCGCTTAGCGAGTGCTTTAACCGGTTGGACGTTGAATGTGATGACAGTTGAAGAAGCTGAAAAGAAAGGCCAAGCCGATTCTGAAAAGACGCAAAAGATGTTTATGAATAAGTTAGATATTGATGAGGAGATTGCTGCAATTTTTGTGCGCGAAGGATTTGGTAGTTTAGAAGAGATTGCATATATTCCTGCAGAGGAATTGGCAAATATTGAAGAATTTGATGAAGAAATTGTCGCCGCTTTACAAGAACGTGCAAAAGAAATATTAGCAAAGCAAGAAGCCGACGCGCCGCAGCCGGATGAGACATTGCTGCAAATGCGCGGAATGGATCGCGAGTTAGCGAATAAATTAGCGGCCAAGAAAATTAAATCCATGGAAAATCTTGCGGATCTGGGAGTCGAAGAGTTAATTGATATTGTAGGAGATATGCCAAAAGAGCGTGCGGCAGAGTTAATTATGACTGCGCGTGAACCTTGGTTTGAGTAGAAGATGCCTATTGCTGGGATTGCGTACTGTGGAGTAACAGATGACAGAAAAAATTGAAGTGAAACAATTGGCAAAGGAGCTAAAGCTTTCTGTCGATGATTTGTTGAAAGCATTTAAGTTGGCTAATATGCGCATTAACTCGGCTGATCATGAAATATCTGATGGACAGCGCAAAAAAATCACTGAGTTTTTGCAAGCGCAAAAAAACGAAAAAATACCGGATGAGACATCCGCAGAAGAACCTAAACGCAAGTTGACCCTAAAGCGTAAAAGTATTAGCAAATTAAAAATTACTGGCGTTCAAAACAAAAGCAATAAAATCGTGAATGTGGAAGTGCGTAAAAAACACACCTATTACAAACAACGCTTTATGTTGGACAAAGAGAAAGAAACTCGGCAAGAAGAGAAGGTGCGATTAGAGGCTGATCTGGCGAAACGTCAAGTCGAAGATCGTACGCAGCAACCAGAATTACCTGCCGACAAGAAAACAAAAGTCCATGAAGTAAAACCGAGTGCCGCGCCGTCAGAGATTAAGATAAAAGATAAGCCATCAAAAGCCACCGTTCCATTTGAGGATGAAGATCAACGCAAAGCCAAGAAAAAAGCGAGAGCGCGAGAGCAAGAAAAAAAGCGCTCACAAAAGAAGATTGATATACGTACAATTAACTTGAATGATGATGACGACGAGCTCGATGCGCTGGATATGCTCGATGAGCCAGTTATTGTAAGGCCGCGCAAAAAGACAACGCCCTTTAAAGGCAAAATAAGACGTCAAGAATTTGAAAGACCCACGGAGCCTGTCATTCATGATGTCGCTATTCCCGAAGTGATCACGGTTGCTGAATTAGCGCAACGCATGTCTGTTAAAGCGGTTGAAATTATCAAAAAGTTGATGGAATTAGACGTGATGGCAACGATCAATCAAGTCATTGATCGTGAGACGGCTGTCATTGTTGTTGAAGAAATGGGACATAAAGTTAAGTTAATCAACGAAAATGCTATCGAAGATGCGGTTTGGGATGATTTAAAAACAGATGCAAAAGCCGTTCCGCGCCCGCCCGTTGTGACGATTATGGGTCATGTGGATCATGGGAAAACATCTTTATTGGATTATATTCGTCGGACGAAAGTAGCCGATGGCGAAGCGGGTGGCATTACGCAGCATATTGGTGCATATCATGTCGAAACTCCAAAAGGGATGATTACATTTTTAGATACGCCGGGACATGAAGCGTTTACTGCGATGCGCGCACGTGGCGCAAAAGTAACAGATATTGTTATTTTAATTGTGGCCGCTGATGACGGTGTTATGCCGCAAACGGTTGAAGCGATCGAGCATGCAAGAGCAGCGGGTGTGCCGATGATTGTGGCTGTCAACAAAATTGATAAACCGACCGCAGATCCTGAAAAAGTGAAAACGGAATTAAGCAAACACAACGTTCTTCCTGAGGAATGGGGTGGCGATACCCTATTTGTAAATATTTCGGCGAAAAAAGGCGATGGTATTGATGCATTATTAGATGCAGTGTTGTTACAAGCTGAAGTTTTAGAGTTAACGGCCGTCAAAGATGCGCCGGCGAAAGGATTTGTAGTGGAGTCACGTTTGGATAAAAATCGCGGTCCCATTGCATCGATTTTGGTGCAGCAAGGCACGTTGCGTCAGGGAGATATGATATTAGTGGGCATGACTTATGGGCGTGTGCGCGCGATATTAAATGAAAACGGCCGTCGCATTGAAGAGGCAGGGCCGTCGATTCCCGTTGAAGTACTTGGATTATCTGATACGCCAAATGCGGGTGATGATGTGGTGGTGGCGCGCGATGAAAAGCGTGCGCGAGAAGTGGCATTGTTCCGCCAAACTAAATTTAGACAAAGCAAATTTGCGGATGTTCGCAATGTTACTTTAGAAAATCTCTTTGACCATTTTGGCCAAGATGAACCAAAAGTATTAAATGTTATTTTAAAAGCAGGCGTGCAAGGCTCAGTCGAAGCGTTAAAAGAATCGTTGTTGAAATTATCCAATGACGAGGTGCAAGTTAAAATTATTTCGAGTGGTACGGGTGGTATTACGGAGTCCGATGTACATTTGGCGATTGCATCACGTGCCATTATGATTGGTTTTAATGTGCGCGCTGATCATTCGGCAAAACATTTAATTGAAACAACGGGTGTCGATGTGCGTTATCACAGTATTATTTATGAGGTGATTGACCAAATCAAACAAGCGTTGACTGGCATGTTGGCGCCGCGGTTTAGAGAAGATATCATTGGTTTGGCGCAAGTGCGACAAGTGTTTCGTTCGCCAAAGTTTGGCGCAGTGAGCGGATGCATGGTGACGGAAGGCGTCATCAAACGCAATCGACCCATTCGTGTGTTGCGCGATAATGTGGTGATTTTTGAAGGGGAATTGGATTCCTTACGCCGCTTTAAAGAAGACGCTTCAGAAGTTCGAAAAGGCATAGAATGCGGTATCGGCGTAAAAAATTATAATGATATTAAAGTCGGCGATCAAATTGAAGTGTTTGAGCGTGTGCAAGTGGAGCGTACCCTCTAATGAGTGAAAATCGCATGCATCGTGTTGAATCGTTGATTCAATCCGAACTGGCTCGTATCATTCAGAAAGAATTGTCGGATCCTCGTTTATTGTTTATTACGGTCACTGGAGTTGACGTGACGCGCGATCTATCTTATGCCAAAGTGTATGTCGCCACGCGCGATGAAACCAATAATCCAGAAACATTAAAAATATTAAATGGTGCAGCAAAGTTTTTGCGTCATCATTTGGCTGACTGTATTGAATTACGCAAAATACCGGCATTACACTTTTATTACGACGAAGGTGTCGCACACGGCACGAAGATTTCGAAATTATTAAATAAATAAAGACTTAATGCATTATGCAGCGAAAACTAAATGGCGTCTTACTCTTAGATAAGCCCACCAACATGTCTTCTAATCAGGCGCTGCAAAAAGTGAAATGGTTGTTTTCGGCTAAAAAAGCGGGGCATACGGGTAGTTTAGATCTTTTAGCGACGGGGTTATTACCGATTTGTTTTGGCGAGGCGACAAAATTTTCGCAATTTTTATTAGACGCAGATAAATATTATTATGTGGTCAGCAAGTTGGGCGCATCGACGACGACGGGCGATCTGGAAGGTGAAATCGTTGAAACACATTCGACAAAAGAGATTACGTTAGAGGCGATCCATGCTGTTTTAAAACAATTTGATGGCGAAATCGACCAGATTCCTTCGATGTTTTCTGCGTTAAAACATAAAGGTCAGCCGCTATATAAACTAGCACGTCAAGGTATTGAAATCGAACGCAAATCTCGAACAGTTAAAATTTATCAATTAAAATTGGTCGAATGGAAAGAGGATAATTTAATATTAGAAGTGCATTGCAGCAAAGGCACCTATATTCGCACGTTGGTTGAAGATATGGGTAAAAAATTAGGTTGCGGTGCGCATGTGACATTTTTGCGACGCTTAAAAGCAGGGCCGTATCGTGAAGAACAAATGATTGAGTTGTCGGCGATTGAAAAATTGGCCGAACAAGAAGATTTATCGTTGTTGGATAAAAACATATTGCCGATTGATTCAATGTTGCAAAACATACCCGTTGTATCGTTATCGCGATTGCAAACTGAATCATTACAGCGTGGGCGACCCCTATTTTTAAGAGATCAATTGCCGGGTGTTGTGCGTTTAGTCGATGCAAACCAAAACCGATTTTTGGGGATTGGTGAAATTGAAGTAGGCGGTAAACTATTGATTAATCGTTTGATCGCACAGTAAAGGTATTATAGCAAGCGTAGCCCGCATGGAGCGAAGCGGAATGCGGGGAAGCATGTTCCAATCGCGAGAAAGACAGCAAGCGTAGCCTGGGTGAAGCGAAGCGAAACCCAGGATGAAAGCCCTGGGTTTCACTCGCTTTGCTCGTTCCACCCAGGCTACGTTACTGTCTGGCATGGTAAATATCCATGACAAATACATGATTTCCCCAAAAATTCCTTGAGCCAGAGGGGTTTAATCGGTAGAATGCCGATGTTTATCAAGTCAAAATAGAGGTAAAAATATGTCGTTGTCGACAGAATCAAAAAAAGAGATTATGGGCGAATATCACACCAACGAGAAGGATACAGGCTCGGTGGAAGTGCAGGTTGCTTTGTTAACCAAAGACATCAATAAGTTGACGGAAGCACATTTCAATACGCATGTAAAAGATCACCATTCCCGTACGGGTTTAATGCGTAAAGTAAATCGACGTCGTAAATTGTTAGGGTACTTAAAAAACACCGATGCTAATCGATACACTACCCTGATTGAACGTTTAAATCTTCGTGACAGTAATTAAAAAATTTTAAGGAATTCTAAAGTGGCTACTAAAAAAACGCTTTCGTATGGTGCTCATACGCTTTCGATAGAAACAGGGATTATCGCACGTCAAGCAACAGGCGCGGTGATGATCGATATGGATGGAACCTCAGTATTAGTGACCGTTGTGGGTCAGCAGGATGTTAAATCTGTTATGGATTTTTTCCCGTTAACCGTTGAATATCAAGAGAAGACTTATGCGGCTGGTAAAATTCCAGGAGGCTTTTTTAGACGAGAAGGCCGTCCAAGCGAAAAAGAAATCTTAACAGCTCGTTTAATTGATCGTCCGATTCGTCCACTTTTTGCAGATGGATTTAAAAACGAAGTACAAATTATTGCCACCGTTATGTCGGTCAATCCTGAAGTGGATCCTGATATTGTCTCGATGATTGGCGCCTCTGCTGCATTATCACTTTCAGGCATGCCATTTAACGGTCCGATGGGTGCTGCGCGAGTGGGTTACGTCGATGGAAAATATATCTTAAATCCCACCACATCGCAGCTGAAAAAATCTGATCTTAATTTAGTCGTTGCTGGTACAGAAAAGGGCGTCTTGATGGTTGAATCCGAAGCCAATATTTTGCCAGAACAAGTCATGCTAGAGGCGGTCTGGTATGGTCATGAGCAAATGCAAGTGGTCATTCAAGCGATTAAAGAATTAGCGGATGAAGCAGGCAAGCCTAAATGGATATGGCGAACTCCTGCATCAAATAATGAATTAAAACAAAAGATTAACAGTTTAATTGGAAGTGATTTATTGGCCGCGTATCAGACATCAGATAAGATGAAGCGTGGCACGATGCTCGGTAAATTAAAACAACGGGTTATCGAACAATTTGCAAGTAATGAATCAGATAAATCGAGCTTAGCAGACATAGAAGAAATCTTTGAAAGTCTCGGTAAGTCATTGGTACGTCAACGTATTTTAGATGGATTTCCGCGAATTGATGGACGTGATACACGGACAGTTCGACCGATTACGATTCAACCGGGCATTTTGCCGCGCACCCATGGTTCGGTGTTATTTACGCGTGGCGAAACGCAAGCGATTGTGGTGGCCACATTGGGTAGTGATCGTAGCGCACAAGTGATTGATGCGTTGTTAGGTGAGTATAAAGATCGTTTCATGCTGCAATATAATTTTCCGCCATACTGTGTGGGTGAGATCGGTCGCGTGGGCAGTCCAAAACGTCGAGAATTTGGTCATGGTCGATTAGCACGTCGCGCACTTGAAGCGGTGTTGCCAACGGAAGAAGAATTTCCATATGTGATTCGTGTCGTTTCTGAAATTACCGAATCCAATGGTTCGAGCTCAATGGCCTCCGTTTGTGGTGGCAGTTTATCGCTCATGGATGCTGGCGTGCCCATCAAAGCACCGGTAGCGGGTGTCGCTATGGGCTTGATTAAAGAAGACAACAAATTTGCGATTTTAACGGACATTTTGGGTGATGAAGATCACTTGGGGGATATGGATTTCAAAGTGGCGGGTACATCGGAAGGAGTGACCGCACTGCAAATGGATCTTAAAATCGATAGCATCACGAAATTTATTATGGCCAAAGCATTGGAACAAGCACAAGAAGGGCGATTGCATATCTTGGGTTGTATGAATGCGGTTTTAGATGCGCCGAAAAAAGAGATTTCAGATTTCGCGCCGCGTATTCGCACAATGAAAATTCACCCGGATAAAATTCGTACCGTGATTGGCAAAGGTGGCGCAATGATTCGATCGATTACTGAAGAAACCGGTGCGACGATTGACATCAATGACGAAGGTATCGTCAGTATTGCTGCTGTCGATCAAGCGGCGGGTCAAGCGGCTTGGGATCGCATTGCGGACATTACGACTGATATTGAAGTTGGCACGGTTTATGACAATGCTAAAGTGATGAAAATGATGGATTTTGGTGCAGTCGTGCAATTAACGCCGAGCAAAGATGGCTTTTTGCATATTTCGCAAATTTCGCAAAAACGTATCGAAAACATTCATGATTATCTAAAAGAAGGGCAAGTCATCAAGGTCAAAGTGGTTGAACTCGATCGTCAGGGTCGTGTGAGACTCAGCATGAAAGAGTTCGAAGGCAAAGAATAATGTCATTCCGGAATCGCTGTGCCAGCAGTTTCGTCATTCCGGAATTCCGCCGCAGACGGAATATCCGGAATCCATAGACCAGCAAGTTAACCCGGATGCCAATCGAGCGACCGCCCGCCAATCAGATGTGCGTGAATATGAAACACGACTTGTCCTGCATCGGTATTACAATTCATGATAAGTCGATAGCCGTTATCTGCAATGCCTAATTTTTTTGCGATTTTTTTGGCGGTATGAATCATATGTCCCAATAATTCTTTATGTTCATGTGTCATGTCATTGATAGTGGCGATATGTATTTTGGGAATAATTAATTTATGTATTGGCGCCTTGGGATGAATGTCATCAAAGACGATGACGTCATCATCCTCATAAATAATATTCGCAGGCATCTCTTTTTTTGCGATTTGACAAAATAGGCAATTGTCCATTATAGATCTCCGTTGATATCGTTAAAGAGCAATAATAGCATTTATTAAATTTTTTTCAATATGGCAACACCAAAGGGCAACAAGCTCATCGTGTTTTTTTTCAGCGTAACATCAAAACTGTGGGTTTCAACTAATTTATAGGCGTTTACGACAGTAAATCTTGCTTTTGTATGGGATAGATTAAAGACGAGTAAAAATGTTTGTTCGGTGGTATGACGTTCAAATGCTAAAATATTATCGTCGGCATCCACAAAATTAATTTGCCCGTGAATCAGTGCCGGTTGTTGTTTGCGCCAATGAATAAAACGTCGGTAATGATGTAACAATGTATTTTTATTGGCTTCTTGCAAATCGACGGCGTGTTCAAGATGTTCAATGGGAATGGGCAACCACGGTTCTTTTGCCTCTGTAAATCCAGCATTTTTCGCATCATGTTGCCAAGGAATCGGTGTGCGACAGCCATCGCGACCTTTAAAGGTAGGATAAAACTCGATGCCGTACGGATCTTGCATTTTGTCGTGCGGCACATCCGCTTCAGGTAGACTCAGTTCTTCGCCTTGATAAATGCAGGGCGTGCCACGTAGCGTGAGTAATAATTGCATGAGTAATCGACCCAAATTGGGGTGTGGATTTTTGCCCCCCCAACGTGTGACGGCGCGCACAATATCATGATTGCTGAACGACCAGCCGAACCATCCGTGCGGGGCATGTTGTTGCATTGTTTCGAAGCTGTTGCGTATAAAGCCCGCATCGAGAGAGCCTTCCAATAAGCGAAAACTATAAACCATATGTAGACGATTGCCGTTACACACATAGTTACCCGCGGTTATCATGGAATTGTCGTCGCCGAGCTCGCCGATGGATGTTGTGCCGGGATATTGATCCATCAATGCGCGCATTTTTTCAATAATTTTTAGATTCTCAGGTTGAGTTTTGTCATAGACATGGTGTTGTCGGGAATAAGGATTGCTTGCGGGCGCGCCTTCGGCAGGAGGTTCATCGTTGCGACGCATCGGGTTATCGCGTAATTTTTTATCGTGTAAATAAAAATTTACGGCATCTAAACGAAAGCCATCAACGCCGCGCTCTAACCAAAATTTCATGATACTAAGCGCGGCATCGACCACGTTTGAGTTATTATAATTCAAATCGGGTTGGCTTTTTAAAAAATTATGCAAATAATATTGCTGGCGTGTTTCATCCCATGTCCACGCGGATCCACCAAATACCGAGAGCCAGTTGTTCGGTGGGCTGCCATCGGGTTTTGCATTCTCCCAAACATACCAATCAGCCTTTGAATTATCGTGATTACGGCGACTTTCGATAAACCAGGCATGTTGGTCAGACGTGTGATTAATCACCATATCGGTGAGAATTTTGATGTTGCGTTGATGCGCCTGTTGGAGTAGTTCATCCCAGTCTTTTAAGGAGCCGAAAAGGGGGTCGATGTCGTAAAAATCGGAAACATCGTAGCCAAAATCTTTCATAGGGGATTTGAAAAAAGGAGAGATCCAGATGGCGTCTACGCCGAGTTGTGAGACATAGTCTAATTTTTTTGTAATCCCAACGAGATCGCCCACGCCATCCGCGTTGGTATCATAAAAGCTACGCGGATAAATTTGATAAATAATTGCGCCTTTCCACCAATTTGCTTGTTTTGTTTGTGGCATGAATGCGTTCCTTGATGTTTTATTGATTAAAGTTGGATAATATAGAAAAAAGCACTATGAAAAAAGTGGTTTAATGTTAAAATATTTCTATCACATTAGAATTCAGGGAGTGTTCTATGATAGCGGTGATTTATCGTTTTCGATTGAAGCCGGGAAGGGAAGAAGAATATAAGCGACATTGGCAAAATGTGGTGAATTATTTCCGGGAACATCGTGGTGCGATTGGCTCGACTTTGCATCAAAGCAATGATGGTTTGTGGTGTGTGTATTCACTGTGGCCGAGTGAAGAAATTCGCGATCAAGCGTGGCCGCTCACGTCTGAAATTCGCGAAGACAGCAAAACACTCGCCGTTTATATCGAACAAGAACTTGCACATATGAAGGCTTGTGTCGAAGAAAAACTGCCGGATATTAAACTCAATATGGTCAATGACCTGTTAATGACGAATCCTGTCATGTGCGAAGAGGCAGTTTAATATTGTTTAGAGTGTGTTTTGTCGTTCGACGACCGCTTTTTCCCATGTCATTTATTTTTGTCAAACCACTGGTTTTCTTTTCTATATCCGTTATTATTGGCCTCTTCTTTAATTTTGTCGGGGGCTCTATGAATGAAAAAGACTGTACTAGCGCTTCGATGCATCGATAAATGGTTTCACGACCAACAAGTTCTTGATCACATTGACTTTGACGTCAATGAAGGCGAATTTCTTACGTTGCTCGGTCCGTCGGGTTGTGGGAAATCGACTTTATTACGCCTCATTGCGGGTTTTGATGCGCCAACGTCCGGCCAAATTTTAATCAACGAAAAAGATGTTTCGCGTATGCCGCCGAACCATCGTCACGTTAATATGGTGTTTCAAAACTATGCATTATTTCCTCATATGACCGTGTTTGAAAATATTGCATTTGGATTACAGTGTCAGAAATTATCATTGACTGAAATCCAAGATCGCGTTGATCGTGTCTTACAGATGGTTAAACTAGAAAGCTTAAAAGCACGCAAACCACACCAATTAAGTGGTGGTCAGCAACAGCGAGTAGCGATTGCGCGAGCGGCGGTGAACGAGCCGTTAGTATTATTGTTAGACGAGCCCATGAGTGCGCTCGACCATGCCTTACGCAAAGACATGCAATTGGAATTAAAAACATTGCAACGTCGCTTAGGATTAACGTTTGTGATGGTGACACATAATCAAGAAGAAGCCTTATCGATGTCGGATCGTGTGGTGGTGATGAGCCATGGAAAGGTAGAACAAATTGGTCCGCCACGCGTGATTTATGAACATCCAAACAATCTTTATGTTGCGCAGTTTATCGGTGAAACCAACGTGTTTGAAACAGAAGTATTAGCAGTGGATGGTAATAATGTTACCGTTAACATTGAGGATCATCAGTTTGTGTTTAAGACGCGAGTTGCTTTAGAGCCGCATCAAAAAATATCGGTTTTATTGCGGCCAGAAGATTTACGTTCTTGGGATAATTCAGAAGTGGATGATACCAAAGATATGATTTCTGCGGTGGTGGAGCAGGTCGTTTATAAAGGGTCGATCGTCGATTTAGTGTTGCGCACGGATAAAGGGACAAAGTTATCAGCCACACAGTTTTTCGATGAAGATGATGAAAATTTAGATTTTAGATTAGGTGAGCATGTGTGGGTCGAATGGCCGTTTGGTTGGGAGATTATATTGCCCCATGAAGCGTGACATTTTTTTTAAACAATGTTCGATTGTTATTATTTTCGCTTGGTTATTATTCTTTGCGTTGTTGCCATTTACATTGGTGCTGGTTGGTGGGTTTTTAACCGGAGGCACGAACGAATTTTTAAGCTGGCATTTTACCTTACAAAGTTATGCTGATTTATTTCAGCTTCTTTATTTACGTATTTTTTTGCGATCCTTTTATTTGGCCGGCATTACTGCGATTATTTGTTTGATTTTAGCGTATCCTTTTGCCTATATCATGTCAAAATTTTCAGAAAACGTGCGTTTGTTTTGGATGTTGATTTTGATTATTCCGTTTTGGACAAGTTCACTGATGCGTATTTATTCGATTATTATCGTGATTCGGGTGAAAGGCTGGTTCAATGGTTTTTTGTTATGGGCGGGGTTGATTCATCAGCCATTGCATTTGATGTATACACAAACAGCGACTTTAATTGGGTTGGTTTATACATTGTTGCCGTTTATGATTTTACCCTTGTATGCAAATTTAGAAAAATTCAATTGGACATTGCTGGATGCGGCACGAGATTTAGGCGCCAAGCAATTACGGCGGTTATTTAAAATTGTGATTCCGTTGACGTTACCTGGTATTATTGCGGGCATGCTGTTGGTGTTATTGCCGGCGATGACGATGTTTTATGTGCCCGATATTTTAGGAGGGGCTAAATCATTATTGCTGGGCAATTTAATCAAAAATCAGTTTATTGAAGCCTATAATTGGCCGTTGGGTTGCGCCGTCAGCGTGATGTTGACCGTCGTTATGGTGGTGATGATTGCGTTTTATTGGAAGATGACCACGCCCAAAGAGCGCAGGGAGTTGATGTGATGAATCGATTTTTTAAGTTGATCTATTTTACATTAGTGTTTGTGTTTTTATATTTGCCGATTTTTATTATTATTTTATATTCGTTTAATAATGCAAATTTTTCTGCGCTATGGCATGGCATAACATGGAAATGGTATCGGTTGTTGTTTTCAGATTCAGCAATTTTGTCGGTTACCGTCAATTCATTAGTGGTTGGGGCATTAGCAGCAACTTTTGCCACGGCGATTGGAACGTTAGGGGCGGTTACCATATTTAAATATCGTTTTTTTGGTAGAAAATTATTGCATGGATTGATTTTTATTTTGATTATTGTGCCGGATTTGGTATTTGGTATTTCGTTATTAGTGTTGTATTCAATGCTGCATCTTCACTTGGGTTTTTGGACGTTATTGTTGGCGCATGTGACGTTTTGCATCCCCTTTGTGATGGTGACTGTTTATGCGCGATTAAAGGATACCAATAAGCATTTGTTTGAAGCGGCCAGGGATTTAGGCGCAACAGAATTGACGGTGTTTTGGCGTATCATCTTGCCGTTGATGGTGCCTGCCATTATTAGCGGGTGGTTGCTGAGTTTTACATTATCGATTGATGATGTGATTATTAGTTTTTTTGTGACAGGGTCGGATTTTCAAATTTTACCGCTTTATATTTATTCAGCAGTGCATATAGGCGTAACACCAGAAGTGAATGCGTTGGTTTCTTTAATTTTTGTGGCAACGGTGACAATTGTGTTGACGGCCTATTATTTTCTGAGGAAACAGCATGCGAAAATGGGTTAGTATTTTTTTATGTTTTTTTATGCTGCCAGTATTTGCAACGCGGCAAGTGCTCAATGTTTATAATTGGTCTGGTTATATTCCGCAAAATGTTATCACATTGTTTCAAAAAGAAACTGGCATAAAATTGAATTATAGTATGTTTCAGAGCAACGAGGAGCTATATACGAAATTAAAAACCGATCCTAATTCGAGTTATGATATTGTGGTTCCAACGAGTTATCTGGTTGAGCAGATGCGAGACGAGGGGATGCTCACCAAACTCGACAAGCGTCAATTGCCAAATTTTAAATATCTGAATACGCTGTTACTGAATAAATCACATGATCCTGGGAATCAATATAGTGTACCTTATTTATGGGGGACGACGGGAATCATTGTTAATCGTACGGAGTATCCGCCCGGGACGATCACAAGCTGGAAAGATTTATGGCAGCCGCGGTTTAAAAATCAAATCATTGGCAGTAATGCGACGCGCGATATGTTTGGTATTGCATTTAAAGCGCTTGGTTATTCAATCAATGACACCGATCCTCAGCATATAAAAGAGGCGTATTTAAAGTTGCGCACATTGTTGCCAAATATTTTATCGTTTGAAGCAGATGGTGCACAGCAGACATATGTCAATGAAGATGCAAACATTGGCATTGTCGATAGTGGCAATGTGAATATGGTGATACAAGAAAATTCAAATTATTATTATATCTATCCAAAAGATGGGGTGCTGATTTGGATGGATAATATGGTGATTCCAAAAAATGCTGCGCATATTGAAAATGCTTATAAATTTATTAATTTTGTATTGCGTCCGGATGTGGCTAAAATGATTAGCATTGGTGTAGGGTATTCTTCGCCAAATGCAGCGGCGGTTCATTTAATGCCAAAAGCCGTACAACAAAATCCCATCATTACGCCTTCTGCGAAAGATTTGCAAAATACCGAGATTGAAGGGTTTGTTGATAAATCCACTTTACGTCTTTATTTGAAGTATTGGGAGATGTTAAAGCTAAATTAATTGACACGCGGTTGCGTGTAAGGACAGGATCATGCAAACAACCAAAAACACTTTTGCCCTCTGGCTCAAGCCACATCCTGTTTATTATGATTATTTGAGTCACATTATGTTGGAGTTGAGTCATCGATTTCATTCGCCGGTTTTTGAGCCGCACCTGACGTTATTTTATGGAGCTATTCGGAATAGGGATGCATTACAAGCTCTTTTTGATCAGCAATTAAATAATTTTTCGCCCATTGTGTTAGAAGTAGAGGGGGTGAAAGCAACAGAAGCATATTTTAAAACGCTATTCATCAATTTTAAGGAAAATGCGTTTTTAAACAAACTATTTGCATTTGTGAATCGTTCAGTCGATTCAGAGGCAAACTATCAACTGTTGCCGCATTTGAGTTTATTATATGCGGATATGCCATTGGCAGAAAAAATGCATTTGTCTAAACAAATTAAGATAGCATTATCAGAAATTCAGTTTGATCAACTGGAGTTGGTTAAAATTCCCGAGTTGCATCATGTTAAAAATTGGAGAGGCGTGAAGACATGGAAGTTTAAATCAACTTAGGGTCTGTCACAAAATAACTTGAACATCTAGCAAGCGTAGCCCGCATGGAGCGAAGCGAAATGCGGGGAATAAGTGCGCTAGGCATGGCGCAGTTC
>Ga0155284_133_pt1 | contig 21116 bp, 19 predicted proteins | sample RifCSPhighO2_02_FD_106252 | JGI IMG/M metagenome (GOLD analysis project Ga0155284, IMG submission 106252) | Gammaproteobacteria bacterium RIFCSPHIGHO2_02_FULL_42_13 | reverse complement strand
CTGATGTGTTGTCAGAAGACGAGGAGGGAGCCGGGCCGGCTGGACATCCGTGATAATTAAAGCGTATTTGGTAGAATATATAATATTCGTCTGAGGGGATTAATAATGTATGAGGCAACAGGATGATTACACGCGATGAGTTATTACACTATTTAAACCGATTATTAAAACCCGAATTATTTCACGATTATGCGCCCAATGGTTTGCAAGTCGAGGGAAAGGAAAAAATCGAGCGTATTATTACTGGTGTAACAGCAAACCAAGCCTTATTTGATGAGGCAGTTAAACAAGAGGCGGATTTGGTTTTTGTGCATCATGGATTTTTTTGGCAAGATGAAGATCCGCGCGTGATCGGCATTAAAAAGAATCGGTTACAAACGTTATTAAATCATAATATTAATTTAATCGGTTATCATTTGCCATTGGATGCGCATCCGATTTATGGTAACAATGCACAGTTGGCAAAATTATTTGATTTTGTGGTTGAAGATCGCATGCCGTCAATGACTTCGTCGAGTTTGGTTTGGAAAGGCAAATTATCAAAAGCCGTCGATGGCAAAATGTTTTGTCAGCAACTCAAAAATAAATTGCATCGAGAGCCACTTTATATTCCTGGTCGATCTGAAAAGATTTCATCGATTGCCTGGTGTAGTGGTGGCGCGGGTTCTTATATTGGGGAAATTGTTGATTGCAATTTCGATGCATATTTAACCGGTGAAGTGACCGAATCGATCGTGCATGTGGCACGAGAATATGGTATGCATCTATTTGTTGCCGGTCATCATGCGACGGAACGTTATGGCGTCAAAGCGCTCGGCGAACATATAGCGGAAAAATTCAACGTGCAATGTCAGTTTGTGGATGTTGATAGTCCGGTGTGATTAATTGTATCTTTATAAACAGTAGGCAAAAAGATGATAAATATGGAACAAGAAGAAATCATACGTGTGACAGAAGAATTTGTTAAAAAACAATTAGGTAAAGAACCTACGGGGCATGATTGGTGGCATGCAAACAGGGTTCGCAATATGGCTTTGTATATTGTAAATAATATAGATGACCCAACAGATCTAAATCCATTTGTTATAGAGTTGGCAGCACTTTTACACGATATTGCAGACTGGAAATTTCACGGTGGTGATGAGGATGTTGGCCCAACAGTGGCAAGAAAATGGCTCGAATCATTGGGAAGCGTAGATTCTAATATTGTAAACGAAGTATGCGCTATAATAAAAGGCATTTCATTTAAAGGAGCAGGAGTTTCCGATACCTGCCTTAATATGAATGGGCAAATTGTTCAAGACGCTGATCGTTTAGATTCTATTGGTGCCATTGGTATCGCGCGAACTTTTGCTTTTGGTGGATATAGACATCGTCAAATTTATGATCCTTCCGAGAGTCCATCATTTCATGCTTCTGTATTGGAATATAATCAAAGACAATCAAGCACGATTGCTCATTTTCATGAAAAACTATTGCTTCTTAAGGACAGAATGAATACAGATATAGCAATGGAAATAGCTAAAACGAGGCATCAACAAATGGTTTCTTTTCTAGAAGAATTTCACCAAGAATGGGATTTTGGATTACGGGAAGATGTCAATTTTTCGAGAGTGTTAGATGGAGATACATAATTTGATATACCGATAGCAACTACGCCACCTGTACAATATGCTGAATGGGAAAAGCCTCCCTATATTGTATTTAGAGGAACCAAATGATTATCTCTGCAAGTTATAGAACAGATATTCCCGCTTTTTACGGCAAGTGGTTTAAAAATCGGTTAAGTGCAGGTTATTGCAAGGTAATTAATCCATACAGCAATAAACCATACCGAGTTGAGCTCACAAAAGACGAAGTCCAGGCTTTCGTGTTTTGGACAAAAAATATCGGTCCATTTTTTAATGCGCTGGATTTTCTAAAAGGAATTCGTTTAGAAGTTAAAAAACTTTTGAATTTAATATGGTAATTAATCAGTAGGAGGATATTATGTCATTTCACAGTCCATTTTCTGTTTTTCAAGAAGAGGCGCCAGAAATTGCGGCTGCTTTTGATGGATTAGTTCGATCTTTGATTCAATCAAGAGGTCTTGATCCAAAAACGAAACAACTCATATACATTGGAATAAAAGTAGCTCAAGGAGATATTCTTGCTGTTGAATTTCATGTGCCAATGGCAAAAAAACTAGGAGCGACTCGGGATGAGATAAAGGATACTATTTTGTTGACTTTGACGACTAATGGATTAAAGGGAGTTACAGCTTGCCTTCCAAGAGCGTTAGAAATATACGATAGAGTTGAATGAAGGAAGTTGTTTCGCCCCCTGAAGCTGAGGGTGAAAAAAAGAAGAGGTAACAAGCGTAGCCTGTATGGAGCGAAGCGGAATACGGGATTAAAAAACAATAAAGCAAGCATAGTTGCTATGATAGCTGGCGCCAGAGGGCATGCTCTTGCTCCCAGCGCGTGTTTAATCGACGCATGGTATTTATTCTATGACTATAACTCTAAGACATGTTAGCAACGCTGCGATCAAAGCCGTAAGGTTTGGTCTCTTGATAAATAAATTATTTTTAGAGTGTTGAGCTATATGCGGTTAAACCCCTCGCACCTTGCTTGTCATAACTTCTAAATTTAATTCGGTAAACTTTTCTCCGTTTCTACTAATCATTACTTGTTGTGGCGAAAACTCTTCATTCAAACTACTATAATACATAAGCGAGTTAATAATATTATCGTATATTTCATCGATAATTAAGGCTCTACCTAATTTATCGAAAACGGACACCGACACAGCAAAATAATCTAATACGAATGCAATATTTCCATCAAACCCAAACTTAAGACCATCTTGATACATTTGTTTAAGCTCTTTCTGCAAAAATAATCTATCAAAATTTGCGGTAAAATGAATAGAGATAACAACATCATGTCCTGCTGAAGTGATGAATTTCAGCCATTGTTGATGATCAGACGAAGAAGTGCTATCTGATCGCTCAGGTGTAATACGGTAATACCAAGGATCAAGATAAGCAATAAGTATTGCACTGGATGCACTATCGGTCCACGTTTTTAATGTATTGCATAAAGATAACAAAGAAGCAGGATAAGAAGTAGAACATACGGTTATATCCATCTTACATGTTGATTGATCACCAAGTATTTTATTTGCCATTTGGGCTATTTGCCTCAAATCTACTGTTGCGTCACCATATCTTCCATCCGGAATATCATTCAGCCACATTCTGATATTTTTATTCTGTCGAGCTGCTAGTAAAACGAGCAAAAACGCACCATTTGGGCCATAACCCGCATCTGCTTGAAGACATCGCTGTAATAATGCTGGGTAACTGGATAAAGAGCCGTGCAAATCCATACTTATTAGCTTTGACAAAAATTCTGGGGACATGGCACTATCATGCGAATCATCCACCCAGTGAGATAATGGAGGCATTGCAAAACTATTGACAAAATCTAAATCGGCTTTGTCTATTGCATATGCGGATATTGCTACTAAGATAATATTTTCTAAAAATGTTCCGTTATTGCGAAATGGCATTATAGTCTCCTTTTTTTAATCCGGTTCAGTTGCTTTTCAATAATGTTGGCATAAATTAACATAGAAATCAATCGGTTACCGGTGTTACTTTTAATCTTCACTTTTGACGATCAAGCAGAGGTGAAGGTGAATATTAATACGACACTTAACCCATTGTTCTAAAAAGAAAAAATACCGTGCCGTCTTAATCTGTGCTAACCTGCGCCATATGGTTTAAATATAATGCGCGGGTTAATGCAAAAAAGTTGTTTTACCTGCTTAATATGATAAAACCATAATGCGCAGGTTAACACAACATAGGGAAAAGTGATGGATCTTGTTAGCAGAAAAGATGAGATTACAATTTTACAGCAAATGCTTGATTCTAACCGACCTGAATTTCTTTGTTTGTGCGGTCGACGATGGCAGATTCATGGCGCTATGTACCAAGAAAGGGCGATAAAACGAAGGCGCACAAATTGATCTTTTATTTGATAGAAAAGACAATGCAATTACCATTTGTGAAATTAAATACAATACAAAACCCTATGTCATAACAAAAGATTATGTTAATAATCTAAAACGAAAAATGGATGTTTTTAAGAAACAGACCCGAACAAAAAAGCAATTATTTATTGTGATGATAACTACCATGGGGCTAAAAAATAATTTTTATGCAGAAGAGTTGCTGAGTGGCGTTGTTACACTTGAAGATTTATTCAAATGATATAAAACTATAGGAAAATAACATTTTATGCTAAGAGGTAAAGCTAAAATTTCGGAAGAAATGGCGGATGAAGAGCTGGTTTTACATCGTCCTGCTCATCAACAATGGCTTTATTTGGATCCCCCCATCTGGGGAAGATTAAGATATATTATTGGTTCTCCTGCTTGTCAAAGTTCTGGCGATATTTATCATATTGTAAGTTATTTGGCTTTGTGCCGAGAAGGTGATTACGCGTTACCGGATGTGACTATTCAGTATGATACACCGGATACAGAGATTCATGCTTTGCGCGCAAAAGGTTTTGCGGATCATCTGGGATTTACTGATCAAGTTCAGCTTAATCGGCAAGACCCTGTGAGTTGTTCAAATCCGACGCCGGCGCGTTTAGCCAATCTGGTGAAGCAGGTGTGTCAAGGGAGTCGAGCCGCTCTTTTGGATCAAAAGGCGACGACGACATTGATCTGTCGTCATCTAGAGATGCATGGATTTAATACAACCACTGAACAGATTTCGCGTCAGCTCGCTTTAGAGGTAGATAGCAATGGCGTGACCGAAGAGATGAATACTTGGGTAACAGACCAAATACAAGCGGCTGTCGGTCGCGCAGAAGGTCGCCCTATTGTGGTTTTGAATTGGCGAAATACGGGCCAGGCCAACGATAAGCATGATCTTTCTTATCCGGAAGTTAAAGCATTAAAAGAGCTGTGTGATCGCCTTCATCTCTGTTTATGGGTTTTGGTCATCGATTCAAAGAAATGGGATGGTAATCGTTACAAAAAATTAGGTATTTCATCAGATGAGCTTGTTTGGTATAAAAAACATCTTTTTCCTTCTATGACGTTTGTATTTAATACGGCTATTGATCTTGCTAAGTTAACCACAAAACGTGATCGAACGCTTAAATTTACGGTGGAAGAGCAGCGAGATTGTGTCGGCGATTATAAAATTCGACATCTTTTGCTTTTGCAACGAATGAAAGCGTTGGGGCCGAGATTATTATGTGTTGTTGGAAACACAAGTGGAACGCTCGATATGGCTGCTTTTTTAGGCCATACTGTTTTTAACTTTCACCAATTTGATGACAAAGAGAAAGAAGAGACCCATTTAAAAATACAGGATGTTCGTCTTTTGATGCAGTATCGTTTTATGGCGATTGCGAAAATGGGTGACCGAAAAAGTTTTATTTTTTGGTTTTACGAATTGTTAAATCGTTATTTAACCGGTGACCAAAGAGTAGATTATCGTCCGTCAGTTGATCGTCCATTAGCAATTGGTGCGGCCGCAGGTGCAGCTGAAGTTGCGCATCAGGATCGTCGAGCGCTTGCTGGTTATTTCTTATGTCGACCGAAAGACGAGGAAGTTCCCGCTGATATTGTAATTCATTCATTATCCATAGAGTCAGCCCCATTTTTAGTGGTTTTTCCCTGGTTTCCAGCAATGGTCGATCGATTGGATGGTCTATTGCAGGCGACGAATGCCGAGAGGGAAACACCGCAAGCAGCGCGAGTTCAAGAAACACTTCGACGTCTTATTGATTCAGGTTATTTTACGAGTCGTGCTCGAGCGGTCGCAGTGCCTCCGGCAGCGGCACCACAACCGCCAGAACAACTAAATGGAGTTGATAGCTTAATAGTCGGTGTGCAACATACATCATTGGATCCTCCCATGGCCGCAGGTGTTCATGGCGGAGCTCCTGTGTATAGCGCAGTAGCTGATACGATACAAGGGCGTCATGGTGCTAGAGCAGTTGGTAGTGTTGAGCCAGCAACCTTGCCCGGAGGGGAGGGACCTGCTCCAAGATGATACTAATCTGGGAGCGCGCAATCGGTTGTGTCGCAAGTAGTTTCTTCGGTTTTATGTAAGCACATATTCAAAATACGCATACGTCTAAAAAAAAGAAAGCTGTCAGTCGGTGACAAATTGTCACCGACTGAGATTGGAGGCGGCTGATGGCAAAAAATATCTTACTGATGTTGCTAATGACAGGCTTTGTGCTTTCCCGTAAACTCCTTCTATGACTCAACTATTCTCCTATCATAAATATTGGGCCGAGCGGTTTGGCGTTGCGCCAGAGCTGCCGATGTCGCGTGCGGAAATGGACGCGCTTGGCTGGGACAGTTGCGATATCATTATTGTGACGGGTGATGCGTATGTGGATCATCCGAGCTTTGGGATGGCGCTCATTGGGCGGCTTCTTGAGGCGCAAGGCTTTCGTGTGGGCATTATCAGTCAGCCGGATTGGCAGAGTGCGGAGCCGTTTAAAATATTAGGTGAGCCAAATTTATTTTTTGGCATTACGTCGGGCAATATGGATTCGATGGTGAATCACTATACTGCTGATCGCAAAGTGCGTTCGGATGATGCGTATACGCCAGGTGGCGTTCCGCATAAGCGTCCCGATCGTGCTGTGTTAGTTTATTCGCAACGTTGCCGAGAAGCTTATTCAAAAACGCCGATTATTATTGGTGGAATGGAAGCGTCATTGCGTCGCGCCGCACATTATGATTATTGGTCGGACAAAATGCGTCGATCAATTTTGATCGATTCAAAAGCGGACATGTTGATTTATGGAAATGCAGAGCGCGCGCTTATAGACGTTGCACATCGGTTGGGAAAAAAAGAAAACATTGCTGATATTACGAATTTGCGTGGCACGGCTGTGATTAAAAAAGAGTTAACCGGTGACGCCGTGCAATTACCGTCATTTGAAAAAGTGAAAGCGTCGCCATTATTATATGCGAAGTCGGTTCGCGCTTTACAGTTAGAGACCAATCCGGGTAATGCAAAATCAATCGTGCAGCAACAGGGTGATCGATTTGTTTGGATGAATCCGCCGCCATTACCGCTCGATACAAAAGAATTAGATGGAATTTATGCGTTGCCGTACACGCGCCGGCCACATTCTTCGTATGGTGATGTAAATATTCCAGCGTATGAAATGATTCGCTTTTCAATTAATATTATGCGTGGGTGTTTTGGTGGCTGTACGTTTTGCTCGATTGCTTCGCATGAGGGACGCATTATTCAAAGTCGCTCAGAAGAATCGGTGTTGCATGAAATCGAAGAAATTCGGGACAAAACGCAGGGGTTTACCGGTATTATTTCTGATATGGGCGGGCCCACCGCTAATATGTATCGATTAAAATGTAAAGATCCTAAAATCGAATCCATCTGTCGACGACTTTCTTGTATTTATCCGAACGTTTGTAAAAACATGAATACCGATCATGAGCCGCTAATTCATTTATATCAAAAAGCGCGCGCGGTGTCAGGCGTAAAGAAAATTTTAATTGGCTCAGGTGTGCGTTATGATTTGGCGTTAAAATCGCCGGCGTATATTAAAGAGCTGGTCACGCATCATGTGGGCGGTTATTTAAAAATTGCGCCGGAACATGTTGCGAAAGAGCCATTATCTAAAATGATGAAGACCGATATTCATTATTATGATGAATTTAAAAAGTTATTCGATAAATTTTCGCGCGAAGCAGGCAAAGAACAATATTTAATTCCATATTTTATTGCGGCGCATCCCGGCACGACGGATGAAGACATGTTGGAATTGGCATTGTGGCTGAAAAAAAATAATTTTCGGTTAGATAAAGTTCAAAACTTTTTGCCGACACCGATGACGTTGGCCACAGCGATGTATGCGACGAAAAAAAATCCATTGCATAAAATAACTGAAACAAGCGAGACGGTATTCGTTCCTAAAAATGCAAAGACACGTCGATTACATAAAGCATTTTTACGTTATCATGATCCCAAAAACTGGCCTTTGATTCGCGACGCATTAAAGCGCATGGGCAGGGCGGATTTAATTGGGCAGGGGAAAAAGTATTTAGTGCCGCGGTGATTGTTATTAATGGACAGAATAACCTCTTAAATTTTTGGATTACAACACGCCCTGAATATGCTATAATCATTCCTGTAAGATAGATCGCTATGGACGGCAAACGTATTTTTTAATATCACAAAAAGAGATAAATATGCCGCCAAAGAAGAGATCACGCAAGGCCGCTCAACCACAACCAGTTGCCGCAGCAGCTTCTTCCTATTTTTTCCAAGATTTAGCCCACATGCGAGCAGTTCGCGCTGAACGACGTACACAATTACGCGAAGAAGCTGCAAAACGACAGCGGGAAGAACTGCCACATCCAGAAGAAGAAAAAAGACCAAGAAGTGCAGCAGGCGCAGCGGTTGAAGCAGCCCCTTTGGCGGAAGCACCAGTCTCAGAGCAAGTCGTATCAGCCAAAGAACGACTGCGCGAAGAGAAAGCTAAATTAGAAGCCAAAATTTTAGCTTCAGTTGCTGGCCGATCAACAAAAGCAGGCGCTGAATTAGCGGAATTAGATTTTTCAGTGTGGAAATTTATTTGGCAGTGGAAATTACTCGACAATCATTTAAAAAGTTTAGATGTGCGCACAGGGATGTTGTTTGAGCATCAACAGCTTGTACGTGATATCGTTGTTGCTAATGGCATGGTGTCTTGGTATCGCCCTATTAATTTAGAAGCGCAAGCGTGGTTATTGAAAGGCGGGCAAGGCAAAGCCTTGTTGACCAAAGGTAAATCGTCACGCTTTGATTGTATTGCCGGCTTAATTCCGGTGGATGTGCGATTAAGCAAGTTGATGAAAGATCCTGCTGCGTATGACACTCACAGCCTCGCATATTATCAATCGAATATGGATTTTGTGAACGAGTTATATGATACACAAAAAACCGCAGATGCCGCGATTGAAGAAGCTTATCCTGATGCAGTGATTTCCGCAAAAATTAAACAGGCGAGAATAGCGGTAACTGCGTTAGAGGCCAAAATGGATCAAAAGATTGCGTTTAAAGATTTAGAACAATATCGATCTTATATCGAAACGGCCAATGCGCTACCCAAACAAGTTCCGGTTCAATACACCACTAAATTGTCTGATGAGAAAGAATATTCCGTTTACTACTTGGTTACTCCAGAAAAACAAGAACAAGATAAAAATGTTGTTGGATTACATCGTCCAGACGTGGTTTTTGGCAAAGATAATCAACCTATTTTTGTTATTGAAAAAGAGGGTGAATATATTGCTTATAATACCACAACGCATGCGTTTGATCGATCGTATGGAGAAGCTGGGTTACCAGAAGGATTGAATGCAACGCCGTTACAAATTATGGCCTATCAGCAGTTTGAATTAAATGAAGAACGAATGGTGCGACGTAAAACACCACGCATGGTAACGGCTGATTACGATGAAGGGGCATCAGTTGCATTACGTGTTCATCCTTTTATGCAAAAGACGGAATTGGCAACAGACTCGTTTGGCGTATTAGCGTTGACAGAACCATTTGAATCTATGGCTGCATTACAAACGGCAGTGGATGGGTTTACGGATGCGACCTTATGCCGTCATGAAACAGATCGCAATACCACCGCACGAGACATTGCAACACACGGAACAATGGGTCGTGCAACAGAAGCACAACGTGCTATGCTGGCGTATTTGAGAGATGCAACCGGTTGGACGATTAATCATGGCCCGGAAGCCAATAGTCCCGTACCTCAAAAGTTTGAGCCGGAGGAAACCTATCCCTGTTTTTATCCAGATGGGCGAATTGAAATGTTAACGGGTAGCGAAGAAACGGTTTGTACATTTGTGAATGAGCAAAGAGCTAAAGGTTTTCCGCTCGCGGTTAATCCCAGGTGGGATTGGAAAATGGACGAAGCAGGTCGTTTTAGTATTCCACGAGAACGATTTGAGTGGGAACCAGTGGATCATTTTTTGAAAGAGAGTCAGCTTAAAGCGGATAAAGTTGATAAGAAATATCGGGAGCAGGGGGATGATGCTTACGAGGCATTTCTTTCATGTGATTTAGATAGATTAATAGATCGTGTACAAGCAGGAGAGGATTTAAGCGAGTTAGAACAAGATTACCTGCTCGTGGTTAGTCACAATATGGCGACAGAAATTGTGGATATTTTGTTGCGAATAGAGTTGTTAAGAGTGCAACCGACTCTAGTGTATCCTGGATTGATAGACAGTTATAAATACCGCGTGCTGAGTAAAGATGACAAAGAATTATACCAACAAAGAATTCAGGGATTAATGGAAACGCTTCATGAGCGGCATACTAGGGTAGAGATTGCAGATCATGATGATATCACAGCAATTGTCGATTTTTATGGTAAAATGGAAACAGCATTAGGTGAGTTAGAAAAGACAACGCAAGAACATGCTAGTCGACATAATCGTGATGAGCATATAAAAGAAAAACTGGAACAAGAGCGACAACAGAAAATTCATACATTGTCTCAGGGATTACAGAAAAAAAGAAACGTGTTTCAAAAAATCAGTGCTGAGGCAATCGAGGAGCAATTTTCTTCTTTGATTGAAAGGAAGATAGTATCTTTATCCGATTCTCCAGTATTTGCTGCTGCGGGATTCAGCATGAGAGGTAAATAATATGCCAAAAGATCCGATTGACATAATTTGTGCAGAATTTATGAGATCTGCTACTGATAAAGAGAATGAATTTTGGAAAACAGATATCTTATACAGTGTTGTCGGGATCATCTATTATCGTTTCGAGCAATTGTTTGATTGTTATCCTGACAACCCAAAACTTATTATAGCGTTATTATCTCATATTAGGGCTATTGCAGAAAAATATTCAGATATGAAATCCAGTCGGCAGGCACGAAGTACATTATGGGAAAGAATGACACAGGCAAATATTTCATGTGTTGCTGTGAATCGTGTAGATTGGATCGCAAAGGGGGCTGTGGGCGACCATTTTACGATAGAACGAGCTTTAAATTTATCATTTCTTGATTTAAAAGCGCATTCGGACGCTATTAAGAGATTATCCTGTATTTGTCTTTCCCATTTCGAAGAAAGAGTTGCCGAACAATTAGCGGAAAAACAAGCTGCTGAAGCTGAACCAGCTTATTTTTCACCAGAGCATCCTGGGGCGTAATTAGCTGGAAGAGAATGCCTTCGGTACCAACGCCACCGGAAGTGAAGGATCATCCTCATTAACCCAGCGGTCTAATAAATTCAAGGGTTCTGCTATCATTGTATATTTCGGTAAAATATCTTGAATGTATGGCAAGTAACTTTTTCGGATAATCAAAATATGATGATTCGGATTGTTTTTTAAGATAGGGAAGCTTAATAAAAGCGTTTTTCGCGTGGGATGTTCTTGTGCGTCATTTTTTGCATCGATAAATTGAACTAAGTTGGGTGAATTCAAATAAAAAAATGTTCGGCTTTGTGCGTCGAGAATGCTGATCGTCCAATCTTTCCAAGGCTTGATTTGTGTTGCCGTTTGTCGCACCTCTTTTGCAAAGGGAACTAATCCGCCGCCGTTATATGCAATGGGATATAAAATCCCGAGTATGATTAAGTTGATTATAAAAAAACTTGTTGCTGTATAACTCGCCCATTTTTTGCGTTTTGTAAATGCATCGACATGATTATAAACCCAATCTGCGATGAATAATGCGACAAAAGGCAACATGGGAAGTATGTAATAATTACGTCTTGATCCGCTGGCGGTAAAAAATGCGAATATCAGTAAGTTTGCCCAAGCGAGCCAGCGCGACCAAACGGTTTTTTGTTTCCAATGTTTTAGAGTGTCCCCAATAGCAACGATATAAAAAAATATCCACGGAAAGCTGTAAAGCGGTAAGGCGAGAAAGTAAGTAGAGATGCCGCCTTCATGATCGAAGGGTTTAAAAAATCGCAAAAAGTTTTCTTGATAGACTAAATGTAAACCGCTAACGGTATCGTTGTTGGGATTAAAATAATATTGCAATCCAAAATGTAAAAAGTAAATTAAAATGCCGATGATTAAGGCGGCGAGCATTGATAATTTAAGATGTTTTTGCCAATTATTGTCGTATAGTAAATCTGGTGTGAGAGCGACCAGCACGAGCACGGGTGCAATGAGTCCTTTGAGTAATGCAGCAATGGCGAGGATAATAAAAAAAACAAGGTAGCTGAAAAAAGTAGGGCGATCGCGATGCGCAAAATACCAAGCGAGGGCAACCATAATGCCGGCGATATTCAGCATGTCCGTGTTGGCAACGCGCGCCCAAAAAAGAAATGCAAACATGCTGATTAAGATCCAGCCGGCAAGCATGCCCGTTTGTTTGCTGCTGATGCGTTTGCCGAGAGCGTATACGCTCCAGAGGGTGATTAGTGCAGCGATAACGCCGGGCAATCGCAACGCCCACAAGTTGAACCCGCCCGTTATATAAGAAGCCGCAATCATCAGCCAATAAGAGATGAGTGGTTTATCGTAATAAAATTTTTTTGCTAAGAAAGGATGAAAATAATCGTGACGCAACATCATTTGATGTGCGATGTTGGCCCAGCGCCATTCTTGCGTCCAGAGTTCTTTTGTGCCGAGCATGATGAACAGGACTAAAATGCTGGCGAAAGACAAAATCCATGGATTATTGAGCAATTTCCAGAGATAAATTGAAAACGTTTTTTTTGATTTTTGTGTCATATACTTATGCAGTGGTGTCAGTTTTGTGAGCGCGCTCAGGGGCTAAATAATAATCGAGCGCTTTGCGAAGCGCTGTTTCCATATTCACTTTGGGTTCCCAGCCTAAATATTGTTTGGCATTATGAATGGCGGGGACGCGTGCCAATACATCTTGATAACCTTGGCCATAATATTGGTGCCCGTCCACATCAACTAATTTTGTTTGCGCAGCACGTGAGGCATAGTCAGGGTAAGTTTTAACGATTTTAATGAGTAATTCAGCAAGTTCGCGGATAGAAAAATCATTTTTTGGATTGCCAACGTTAAAAATACGGCTATCTGCACAGCCTTCTTTGTTTTCGATGATGCGAAGCAAACAATCAACACCATCCGAAATGTCTGTAAAGCAGCGGCGTTGTGTGCCGCCATCAACTAATTGAATATCCTGTCCGCGCATGATGTTGCCTAAGAATTGTGTTAACACACGCGAGCCACCTTCTTTGGGTTCAAGAATGTTATCTAATTTTGGCCCTATCCAATTGAATGGTCTGAACAAGGTATATTTCAATCCTTGTTGCATGCCATAAGCCGCAATGACGCGATCCATTAATTGTTTGGAAGCAGAATAAATCCAGCGCGGTTTATTGATGGGCCCTAAAACTAAAGGACTTGTTTCTTCGTCGAATTCTTCATCCGTACACATGCCGTAAACTTCAGATGTGGACGGAAACACAACGCGTTTTTTGTAATGAACGATTTGACGAATGATTTCTAAATTGGCTTCAAAATCGAGGTGAAATACGGCTAGTGGATTAGTGACATAAGTTGAAGGTGTGGCGATGGCGACGAGAGGTAATATGACGTCACATTTTTTGATATGGTATTCAATCCATTCTTTATTGATGGTGATGTCACCTTCGATAAAGTGAAAGCGCTCGTGGCCTAGGCAATTTTTCAATTTATTGTTGGCCATATCCATTCCATATACTGTCCAGTCTTTTTGCGCTAAGATGCTTTCTGTTAAGCTATTGCCGATAAAGCCATTAACGCCTAATATTAAGATCTTTTTGCTCATCATTTTTTTTACCTTTAGATTAAAAATTTATTCCGCTTCTACAATTTTTTGAATAACAAATCGTGGTCGTTTTTGAGATTCTTGATAGATACGCCCCACATATTCCCCAATAATGCCGAGGCCTAATAAAATCAAGCCCATGATAAAAAATGCAATGGCGAATAATGTAAAGACGCCTTCTGCTTCAGGTCCAACAATCAGTCGGCGAATAAATAAATAAATAACAAATAAAATACTAAAAGCTGAAACGCCAATGCCTAATAATGTAAACATCTGTAATGGCACTAATGAAAAATTGGTTAGCATGTCAAAATTATAACGAATTAATTTATATAAATTGTAACTGGATGTGCCCAGCGTGCGTTCTGCATGTTTTACGCCAATTTCAGTGGGATTGACGGCGTATATCATGGCGAGTGCAGTAATAAATGTCGATTTTTCGCCGGTTGCGGTCATTTGTTTGACGATGTTGCGACGATAAGCGCGCAGCATGGATCCTTCATCTTCCATCTTAATGCGTGCGGGCGTGATTTTTTTGCGAATGATGTTATGCGCTTTAGAAACGAATTTGCGCCAGATATGATCTTGACGATTTAAACGGAAACTATTGACAACATCATGTCCTTCATCGATAGCCGCCACTAATTTTGGAATTTCTTCGGGTGGCGTTTGCATGTCGGCATCGAGCATAATGGCGACTTCGCCGCGCATGTTTTCAAATCCCGCCATGATCGCCATATGTTGTCCATAGTTGCCGCTAAAATGAATAATACGAAATTCTTTGGGTCGACGTTTAACAAGATCATTTAATAAAGTTGCTGAGTTATCGGTGCTACCGTCATTTACTAAAATAATCTCATAAGGGCGATCGAGCGAGTCCATGATCTTGGTCAATCGCTCGTATAATGATTCAATCACTTCTTGTTCGTTATGAATAGGGACGACAATGCTGATTTCGGGTTTATGCATGCATCAGCGCCTCTTCAAAAACCGTTTGCATGGTATCAATCACGTGATCTTGTATCGATTCAGTCATCGTTGGAAAAAGTGGCAAGCTCATAATGCGAGAGGCAATGTTTTCGGTATTGGGAAAGTCACCGGCTTCATAGCCAAATGTTTTTTGATAATATGAAAATAAATGCACGGCATCATAATGGAAACCAATGCCGATGTTTTTATCTTTCATTTTCTCGAGGAATATATCGCGTGTCATGCGGGCTTGCTCAAGGTTTAACAGGGGATTGAACAAATGCCAAATATGTACATGCGCATAGTGTGTTGGATCTTCGGGTAAATCAAATTGCGGCCAATTTTTTAATTTTTCTAGGTAACGGCACGCGAGTTGTGTGCGACGTTGATTAAATTCATCGAGCTTTGGCAGTTGATGTAATCCTAAGGCGGCTTGTATGTCCATCATGTTATATTTAAATCCTGCGACGGATACATCGTAATGCTGTGAACCGGATTTTGAAAATCGGTTCCACGCGTCGGTACGATCAATGCCATGAAATCGCAAGATTTCAACTTGATGTGCTAGTTCATCATCGGATGTTGTAACGCAACCACCTTCGCCGGTGGTCATGTTTTTATTCGGATGGAAACTAAATACTTGCGTGTCGCCGAAGCTACCGATTTTTTTATTTTTATAGGTTGCCCCGATGGCTTGAGCTGCGTCTTCGATGACGCGCAGATTATATTTTTTGGCTAATGCATAAATGGGATCAAGATCAACCGATAAGCCTGCAAAATGTACGGGCATGATGGCGCGAGTTTTTTTTGTGATGGCTGGTTCAATTAATTCAGCCGTGATATTTCGTGTGGCCAAATCAACATCGACGAAAACGGGTTTTGCGCCAGCGTGTACGACAGTGTTCGCACTGGCGATGAATGTAAATGCAGGAACGATCACTTCATCTTCGGGTTTTAGATTTAAACTCATCAGAGACAGTTGTAATCCGGCGGTGCCTGATAGCAATGGTAGGGCATGTTTTGCGCCAAGATATTCTTTGAGCATGCTCGCGAATTTTTGTACACGAGGGCCTGTGGTAATCCAGCCTGATTTCAGGCAGCTGACGACTTCATCGATAGTGGCCTGGTCGATGGTTGGCTTGGAAAAGGGCAAAAACTCATTTGTCATAGGATCTCTCAGCTTTGTGCTACTAGATATACGCCACCAATGATCACAAAAATTCCGATCATGCGCAAGAGGGAAAAGTTCTCGCCTAAGAAATAGGCGGCCGCGATTGCAGTCGTGATATAGCCTAGGCTTGAGAGGGGGTAGGCCATGCCGACTTGAATCCGAGAGAGCACAACCAGCCAGAAAATGACGCTAAAAACATAAAGACTTAAGCCTATGATCAGATAGGGGTTGAAGGCGATTTGCGTGGCAGTCGCCCATAGGTGCGCCCAGGCAAACGAGATCGTGCCCATATGATTCGTAGCTGCTTTGAGTAAAATTTGAGCGGCCGTATTTAGAAGAATGCACAAAAATACAAACGATAGTGTAATAGCCATAATTTCTCTCTCCATTAATGGTTGGGTTGGTTGCTAAACAGTATATTTCTGGATGTTTTTCCGAGTATGTAAAATTTTATATGGGGATATTGTTGAATCAGCATCTGATAATCTGTGAGTTCCGTCACCACAAAGATTCGTGTTCCATTTTCCCAGCGTTGCCAAAAGACATCATCATGCATCATCCAACTGCTGTCGTTTTCTTGGTTTATGCCAAAATCTAATTCGCCAGCACAGTCTACCACGCCGATCCGTCGATTCGTATAAAAAGGGAGGTCTTGATCATAATGGTTATAAGTGAAAACTTCATCAGTTGATTTGATCTGTCGCATAATGATGTTGGCCAAGGGTTTTGTGGAGCGATTATCAAGATTGGGCATTGCGAGTAACAAGGTAATGGCTATTACGCCAGTGCCGATCATTAGCATCATGAGCGCGGGTCTGAATTTACGTCGCCAATACACTATGTAGGCGATCAGTGTCGTGATCAGCAGTGCAGTGATTGTTATAATTAAATCATGTTTAAGGGCTCGTGGTCGTGCAGCAGGATAATAGTGTGGGATTAAAATCAATCCCACAGAGGCGCAGAAAGCAAATAGAAGCAGAATAATAAATCCAGCGTTTAAGCCCCGTGTTTTAGGCATATTTTGCATAAAGTAACGTGCGGTTAAAATAGCGGCGGGAGGGAAGAGGGGAATAATATAGGGAATCAATTGAGATTGTGAAAATGAAAAAAACAATAAAATACTGAAAAACCAAATAAGCAAAAATATTTCTATTGAGCGCTGATGACGATGTTTCCAGCGCGGCCATGCATGATAAATGCTTTGTATCACGAAGACAGACCAGGGGAAGAAACCGAGTAAAAAAGTGATCGTATAAAAATAAAATGGCTCCTGGCGTTGCGCGGAGGTGGTGGCATATCGTGAAAATTGTTGCGTGATAAAATAAAAATTAAAAAATATCGGGTATTTGGTTTGCATATAGATATGCCAAGGGGCAGCGATTAATAAAGCAATTAAAATCGTTGTGGGCAAATACCATGTTTTCAATTCTGCCCATTTGTTGAGTAGAATAATCCAAAGACCGATGATCATGATTGGAAATGCAAACCCGATTAATCCCTTTGTTAATACGGCGAGTGCAGCGCAGAGCGCAGCTAAATAAAAATAACCGCGACGTTTTAATCCGATTGGAGTCTGGATGCCCAAGAGAAAAGCCGCCAATGTGGCGGTGATGAATATGCTGACGGTCATGTCGATGGTGACCATGTGGCCGATGGTGAAATAGAGGAGGCTGGTGCCTAGAATGCCTGCGGCGAATAGACCTGTTTTGCGATCATAATAGACATGTGCAACGATGTAGGTGATGAGGCAGCCGATGATTGAAAATATGACAGACCATAGTCGAGCCCCCCATTCGTTGAGACCAAATAATTTTAGGGATAGCGCTGTTAGCCAATAGAAGAGGGGTGGTTTTTCAAAGTATAAAACATGGTTGAGTCGCGGCACGAGATAGTGTCCTGAGGTCATCATTTCACGACCAATCTCGGCATAACGTCCCTCATCGGGGGACATAAGTGCATAATGTCCGAGAAACAAGCTGTAGAGCACGCCAAAAAGGACAGTTAAAAAAAGGCAATCAAGCCAATATGTTTTTTTGCTGGAATTCATTCGTATGTACTTATGCTCCGATGAATATAGGCGTAGATATTATCAAAGCGAAGAGTTTTTTTCTACATTTTCTTGCTTTTTTCAATGGTTGTTTTACTATGGATCATCATGAGGAGATTTTTATGAAGTTACACCGGATTGTATTGCCTGCGTTTATGGCTTGTTTGTTTTCCAATGTCTCGTTTGCGGTGACGTACAACCAAGTGCTTGCAAAAAAACATGAGCCACCAACCGACACGATTGCAGTGCAAAAGCCATCGAAGAAAAAAGTTACAGCTCCAGAAAAAGATGTGCAATCTTTAACGCAACTGTTGGAACAATTTACACAAGATCGTGATGATCCCACGCCCAACTATTATTGGTTTGGTAATCGCATTGGTTTTGCGGGATTGATGAATGTTGAGCTGCAAGATAAAACAAAACCAAGCTTCATGAATCCTCGGTCCGATAAGATTTCAGTGGCTCAAACAAAATTAAATATCGCGGCAAAAGCAAATGATTGGGTGAGAGGTCAAATCGGATTATTTTATGCCACGCGAGCCGATTATTATTATCCCGTCGCATCGACGAATACGAATATCGATATGGAAGAAGCGTATATTGATGTTTCGAATTTGAAACAATATCCTTTTTATTTTCGAGCGGGTAAGCAATCTATCCCGTTTGGCAAATATTATCGCTATCCGATTATGCGGACGTTAACGCAACAATTATCAGAAACGCAAGCGGTTGCGGCACAATTAGGGTTTGTGGATGACAGTGGATTTTATGGCGCATTATATATTTTTAATGGCGTTGCCAAAAATACGAACCGTAATGCAGATGATTTAAATAATTATGGTGCTGCGATTGGCTATGAAAACTTGCATCATGCATTGGGCGTTAATGTGGGTGCGGGTTATTTGAATAATATGGCAGATGTGGGTGCAATTCGCAATAATTTATCGGTTCGATATTACACGTGGCGAGTCAATGGATTAAGTGCGCATTTGGATATGTTGTCAGGCCCCTTTGATTTTGCGGTGCGCTATGTGACGGCGTTGCGTGGATTTTCGCCGGTTGATTTTCAGTATCAAGATAGTCGTGGAATGCATAATGCGAAGCCGAGTGCGACGAGTGTTGCGGCCGGTTATCGATTTCAAAGCATGGGGCGCGATAGTAAAATATTAGTGAGCTATCAGTGGAGCCGCGATGCCTATAATACAAATGCCAGTGTCAATGCGCTAAAGTTACCAGAGACGCGTGTCAGCGCAGGTTATGGCGTGAGTATTTTGCAGAACACGATTTTGGCATTTGAATATGACCGCGATCATGATTATGGTAGTCGTAATGGCGGTACAGATTCATATAGCAATGCGGCGACATTGCGGTTGACGGTGTTGATTTAATTAAATAGGAGAGGCAATTGTGAAAACGTTGATTATTTTTCTGGTTGTTATTGTTGCGTTATTTTTTGTTTTTGTTGGCATTTATAACAAATTGATCGAGTTAATTGAGGCAGTGAAAAATGACAAGAAACAAATCGATATTCAATTAGATCGGCGTTATAAGGTGTTTGAATCCTTGATTAATGTTGTTAAAAAATATATGAATTATGAACAAACGACGTTAAAGGATGTTGTTGCGCTGCGAAACAAGGCGCAAACAGCCGCGTCAGTGGGCGATGAGAAAACACGTATTGATGCGGAAAATGGAATTTCAAAAATCGCATCGAATTTAAATTTTGTCTTTGAGCAATATCCGAATTTAAAAGCTGATAAAAATGCATTGCAGTTACAAGAAGAAATTGTCAATACCGAAAATAAATTAGCTTTTGCGAAACAAGCATATAACGATAGTATTGAGCGCTACAACGCAACTAAAAAATCGTTTTTCCAATCCATGGTGGTAGCCGCGTTGTCTGCTAAACTTAATTTTGATTTTCCTTACTGGGGGTTGGACGAGGGAAAGATACAAGAACAAGAAAATTATAAAGTCAATTTATAAGTGATCAGCCATGAACGATAAACCGTATATTCAAGCGCGCGCCATGGATTGGCGCGCCGCATTAGCCGCCAATCAACGCAAAACTATTTTGGTCATGTGCTCGTTCGTTTTGATTTATCTCGCGATTGGTTTTTTCATTGATTTATATATTTATGGCGCATTCTCTCAAAATAATTTTATGTCCGTTTTTCATGCGCTGATTGCTCTGAAAATTTTTCCGATGATAACGTTTGCAAGTGGTGTCGTGGCGCTGATTGCCATAGGGATAACATTTGCATTGCATGATCGTATTATGTTGTTGGGTACAACGTATCATCCGGTGACGGAGAGTGGCGCCAGTGATTTGGCAGAGCAGCAATTATATAATCTAGTAGAAGAATTAAAAATTGCCGCTGGATTACGCTATATGCCTAAAATATATATTATTGAAGCGGATTATCTGAATGCGTTTGCCAGCGGTTATAGTGAAAAATCGGCCATGATTGCCGTGACGCGTGGGCTTATGCAAAAATTAACTCGAGAAGAATTGCAAGCAGTGATGGCGCATGAATTAAGTCATATTCGTCATGGCGATATTAAATTGACGCTGATGGTATCTGTGTTGAGTAATCTGATGTTAATGATGGTTGATATTTTATTTTATAATACGTTGTTTAGTCGGCGAGATCGAGACGAAAATGGTTGGATTTTGATCGTGATTGTTTTATTGCGTTATGTCTTGCCGTTGATCACGATTTTATTGATGTTATATTTAAGTCGAACGCGTGAATATATGGCAGATGCGGGCTCGGTGGAGTTGATGCGGGATAATCAACCATTGGGGAAGGCGTTATTGAAAATAGCCAATGATCATGATCAAAATTATGAGCAATATCAAAGGGCCTATGGAAAAACTACACATGAAAATGTGCGTCAAGCGGCGTATATTTTCGATCCTTTTGATAATGACATTCATCCGATCAAATCAACGATGAGTTTCTTTTCGACCCATCCTGCTATTCGCGATCGATTAGATGCGATTGGGTTTGATAAATGAATGTAGCCCGCATGGAGCGAAGCGAAATGCGGGGAATAAGTGCGCTAGGCATGGCGCAGTTCTAGGCGGTGAAAGTCCGCTGCACGCCGCGGA
>Ga0155284_133_pt2 | contig 22363 bp, 21 predicted proteins | sample RifCSPhighO2_02_FD_106252 | JGI IMG/M metagenome (GOLD analysis project Ga0155284, IMG submission 106252) | Gammaproteobacteria bacterium RIFCSPHIGHO2_02_FULL_42_13 | reverse complement strand
ATATTGTGCTGAAGTCAAAAACAATGGCGGGATTTGATGCGCCCTATGTGCCAGGTTGGGATTGCCATGGATTGCCGATTGAATTAAATGTCGAAAAGAAAAAAGGTAAGCCGGGACAAAAAATTTCCACGGCGGAGTTTCGCCAAGCGTGTCAAGTTTACGCGGCAGAGCAGGTTCAAAGGCAACGCGTTGCATTCGAACGTTTAGGTGTTTTGGGTGATTGGGATCATCCCTATTTAACGATGGATTATGCATACGAAGCAGAGATTATTCGCAGTCTGGCTAACATGGTCGAGGGCGGGCATGTCGCGCGCGGATTTAAACCGGTGCATTGGTGTATCGATTGTCGTTCGGCGTTGGCTGAGGCCGAAGTGGAATATCATGATCATGCATCGCCGGCGATTGATGTTCGATTTAAAGTGGTTGATGCAAAAGCTTTTTTAAAACGATTTCATCATTTAAATGAAACGATCGATAGTCCCGAAATTTTTGTGCCGATTTGGACAACGACGCCGTGGACATTGCCTGCGAACCAGGCGGTTGCGCTCAATCCGCATTTGGAATATATGTTGGTTAAATGTTCGGTTGACGGTCAGGTGGAATATTTGTTGGTTGTCGAAGCATTGTTGGGCGCGGTGATGCAGCGTTATGGCATGAGTGATTACCAAATGATGGGTCGATGTTCAGGTCAAGTGTTAGAAAATCTTTTATTGCACCATCCGTTTTATGATCGCACCGTTCCATTGATTTTAGGTCAGCATGTGACGATTGAAACAGGCACAGGCGCCGTGCATACCGCGCCCGGTCATGGTCAAGACGATTATATGGCGGGGCAGCAATATGGGTTGCTGATTGATAATCCCGTTGGGTCAAATGGTTGTTTCTTGCCAGAGACATTATTGTTTGCTGGCGAGCATGTGTTTAAAGCAAATGATCATGTCGTGGAAATATTAAAAGAAAAAAATGCATTGTTGCATAAAGGAACGATTCAACATAGTTATCCGTGTTGTTGGCGACATAAAACGCCACTGATTTTTCGGGCGACGCCGCAATGGTTTGTTAAATTAGATAAATCGCATTTGCGTGATGTGGCGTTGGATGAAATTGCAAAAACAAAATGGGTGCCGCATTGGGGGCAAATACGCATTGCGAACATGGTCGCACAGCGTCCGGATTGGTGTATTTCGCGGCAGCGGACGTGGGGTGTGCCGATACCGTTTTTTATTCATAAAGAAACGGGCGACTTACATCCTAATACTGTGCCATTCATGTTAAAAATTGCTGATCGCGTTGAAAAAGAAGGTGTTGAAGCGTGGCATCAATTAAATATCGAAGATTTATTGGGTGATGATGCTGAAATTTATGAAAAAACAACGGATACATTGGATGTGTGGTTTGATTCGGGCGTTAGTCATGCGGCAGTATTGTCGACGCGTTCAGAATTAAAGTTTCCGGCGAACCTTTATTTAGAAGGATCGGATCAGTATCGCGGGTGGTTTCAATCATCGTTGTTGACGTCTTGCGCGATTCATGAGGTTGCACCCTATCACACCGTCGTGACGCATGGATTTATCGTCGATGAACACGGGCATAAAATGTCAAAGTCGTTAGGGAATGTTGTATCGCCGGATATGGTCATGAAAGAGTTGGGCGCCGATATTTTGCGGCTTTGGATTGCCTCGATTGATTATCAAGCCGACGTGCCGGTGTCCGATCAAATTTTACAACGCACGTCTGATGTATATCGCCGTATTCGAAACACAGCCAAGTTTTTATTGTCGAATTTGCATGGTTTTGACCCTAAAAAAGATTTGGTGCCTGAAAAGAAATTATTGATGTTAGATCGTTGGGCGATTGATTGTGCGCGGCAGGTGCAAGAGGAGATTTGTACGGCATATGAGCATTATGATTTGCATGTTGTGTATCAAAAGATTCATTACTTTTGTTCAATTGATCTGGGGAGTTTTTATTTAGATGTCATTAAAGATCGACAATACACGACACATGCAAATAGTTTGGCGCGTCGGTCAACGCAAACCGCGATGTATCATATCATGGAAGCGATGGTGCGATGGATGGCGCCGATTTTAAGCTTTACCGCCGATGAGATTTGGCAATATATGCCAGGTGCACGAGAGGAGTCGGTGTTTTTAGCGACTTGGTATGAAGGTTTAATTGCTTTGTCGGATAAAGAAACCATGAATCGTGCGTATTGGGAAAAAGTGCGTGCCGTGCGCGATGTTGTGAACAAAGAAATCGAGCGATTGCGCGGAGATAATGTTTTAGGGTCTGCATTAGAAGCCGAAGTGACGTTATATGTTGATGCCGATTTACAAAAAATCTTAGATGCGTTAGAGGATGAATTACGTTTTGTATTAATTACTTCGCGTGCCACGGTGGAGAAAATTAAAAAAGCACCAGAGGATGCTTCGCACACAACTTTAACGGGATTAAAATTAAAGGTGAGCGCATCCAAACATAAAAAATGCGTACGTTGTTGGCATCGTCGTGCGGATGTGGGGAAACATGCACAGCATCCTGAGTTATGTGAGCGTTGCGTGACGAATGTCGATGGGAAAGGAGAAGAGCGGAAGTTTGCTTAAGAGTTGTCGTTCCGGAATTGCTGCGTCAGCAGTTCTGTCATTCCGGAATTCCGCCGCAGGCGGAATATCCGGAATCCAGAGAATCGACGTGCAGAACTAAAGCGTTCCCTGGATCCCGGATAAATCTGCTACGCAGATTTTCCGGGATGACGACTCTCTGTTTCTTGTCATTCCGGAATTGTTGCACGAGAAATTACGTCATTCCGGAATTTCGCCGCAGGCGGAATATCCGGAATCCAGAAATATATTCCCTGGATCCCGGATATTTTGATGTGTTATACTGGATCCTCGGATATCACGTCTACGGCGTGATTCCGAGGACTGCGCTGCGCTTGATTCCGGGACGACAACTCTCTTTTCCTTGTCATTTCGGAGCAGATTTTTTGGGACGACGAAGATTTGGATAGAGGATTACAATGAACTTAAAAAAATTAAACTGGCTTTTCATCAGCGCTTTTGTTTTGGTGTTAGACCAATGGACAAAAGTGCTTGCGTTAGAACATTTAGATTGGCATATCGCGCATCCCATTTTACCGTTTTTAAATTTTACCTTAGCGTATAATACGGGCGCTGCATTTAATTTTTTAGGTGATGCATCGGGTTGGCAACGTTGGTTGTTTATTGGTATCGCGTGTTTAGTTGCGGTGATCGCATTGATTTGGCTTTTGCGCTCGCGTAAAAATGAGCGTGCGTTGCCTTTTGCGCTGGCGCTCATTATCGGCGGGGCGGTGGGTAATGTTTTAGATCGCATTCGCCTCGGCTATGTCGTTGATTTTGTTGATGTCTATGTCAAAACCTGGCATTGGCCCACCTTCAATGTCGCGGATAGCAGCATCTGTATCGGGGTTCTTATTTTGCTGCTTTTGATGCTCTTTAAGTCGGATTAATTACCCCGCCGCAGCTCAGAGCTGCGCTAATCCAGTCATAGCCTGCCTTGTGGCAGCTCAGAGCTGCGATGCATTTTAAAGACATTACAAAAGAGATACCGCTCTTTTTTGCTACGTATTTCTGCGCATTTACAAGGTTATCAAATTTGAGGTAACATGTTTTGGAAAATCAGTGTGGTTATCTTACAAGGAGTCAGCAATGTCCCTGCGAAGAATAATACGGATGATTAGAGAAGTCTGTGCTGCTTATGATCAAGAAAAAGGTTGGTTACGGCGCGCCTCGCCTGATAATAACTGGGCGCGGCTGGTGGCGTTTTCTATGGGAAGACAGCCAGGGGATAGTCAGCTGATTCGAGATTTGCGTTTCTGTCTCACTTCGTTAGAAAGCCTGAAAGATACAGATTCCAATATGGCGATCGCTTACTTTTTAATAGGCATTTTTTTTACTCGAGCAGGTCAATTAAATCCTCGATCGCTCACTGCACGTACAACAGCTGAGTTTGGAAGAGAGATGCTCAGTAAGCAACATGAATTTTTGGCTTATTTTGCTGCTCCCATCAGTATTTTTCAGGTGTTACAACAAGCGAATTTATTGACGCATGAGAACATTACGATATTGTTGCAGTATCCCCATCGCATCAGAAATATTAAACAAATTTTTGAGACAATAGCACAAAAGCAGTTGCTTACGCGAGAGCATCGAGAGGTTCTCTTGAGTCGGCGGGCTGAAATTTGGTTGAGAGATTGGGCAATAGATTTGTTAATCGAAGGAAAATTCGGCACACTCACAAATCTAGACATTATTTTAGGGCATTCCGCCGAATCTGAGCAGATTGCATGGGCGCTTGAACTGTTACAATATAATAACCAATTAACGGCAGAAAATGTGTCGGATGTTTTAGCGCATCCTGCATACCCGATAATAGAGCTTCTATTTTGCAGCATCACAAACAGTCGGCGGGTTTGCCCATTGCCATTCGTGCTTTGACAAAAAATCTGCGCCGCCTTCAACCTTTGCGCTCGAGGACCTGCGTTTATAAATCCGGTATCCAATATTTTTTATTTTTAGCCGTTTTTGCTTTATCCATCTTGGCTAAAATAAGTAACGCATCTAAGCCGGCGGTCAGTGCAATTTTTTCTTTTGCGCTTTTTTGTTCGTTTGAAATAAAGGTTTTTTTGTAACGATTGGCGACGGCCGTGCAAATAGCGGAAGCGCGACAACCTTTCATTGCACAGAGCGTAAATAATGTCGACGCCTCCATTTCAAAATTAGCGACGTTCATTTTCGCTAATTCATCTGGTAAATTCGGATAGCGAATATGAATGCCGGGAATATCTCTGCCTTGTGCGCCATAAAATCCCGAGCCGGTTGCCGTGATGCCTAAATGATATTTTATATCTAGTTTATCAGCAGCCATGGTTAATGCTAAAACGGCCTCGTGATTTGCAATGGCAGGGTAGCCTTCATGAACGAAATAAGTCGACGTATCTTCGAGTCGTACGGCACCCGTGGAAATAATTAAATCGCCGACTTCCATTTTTGGTTGTAATGAGCCGCATGTGCCAACACGTAGTAATGTCGGATTTTTTGTGATTTGAAAAATTTCAATGACACCGATTTCGGTGCAACCTGGCCCCATGCCGGTTGACATGATGGAAATTTCTAGACCTTTGTATCTTCCGGTAAATGTGTGGTATTCGCGATTATATCGTTCGATGCGAATATCGGTAAGTAATTTAGCCGCGCGTTCTGCGCGTTTGGCTTCGCCGACTAATACGATATATTCTGCCAGTTCGCCGGGGGCTAGATCAATGTGATAACGTCTTCCTTGTTTGTCGCAGACGACGTCTGCACTTTGAATGTCGGTTTGGATGGCCATGGGTTCACCCTCCTTAAATAACCACATTGATTATATGTTTTATTTTGGTAAAAATCACCTTATACTGAAAGAATCTAAAAAGGAGTTTTTTACGTTGATTTGGAAGTTTTTTAAGCAGTGCGTGGCTTTTTTTATAACAATTGGTCGACGATTTTCGGATGATCGGCTGACTTACTCTGCGTCGGCATTAACATATACGACCTTGTTGTCATTAGTCCCGTTGGTGGCAGTGAGTTTGGCTGTTTTTAGCGCGTTTCCGATATTTTCACAGGTTAGCGGTGAAGTTCAAAAATTTATTTTCCAAAATTTAATTCCGACTTCTGGCCAGGTCATTCAAAATTATTTATCGCAGTTTAGTCAGCAAGCGGCTCAATTATCAGTGATCAGCACAATCTTTTTGATTGTGACAACGGTCATGATGATGCTGACGATCGAGCGTGCGTTAAATGATGTGTGGCGGATTCGTAAGCATCGTCGTGGTTTGTCGGCGATTTTGCGCTATTGGTCAGTCTTGAGCTTGGCGCCCATTGTGATTGTGGCAAGTATTGCGGCGACCTCTTATGTGGTGTCATTGCCGATTATCTTGGGGACGGCGCAAGCATTGGGGGTTAAGGTCGCATTATTAAAAAGTGTCCCGATTATTTTGACGATCTTAGTGTTTAGTTTGATTTATGTTGTGATCCCGAATTGTCATGTGCCGGTGCGTTATGCATTGTTAGGCGCAATCGTGGCGACGATTTTATTTGAAATTGCGAAACGCTTGTTTGTGATTTATGTAACGCATGTGGCGACGTACGAATTGATTTATGGTGCACTCGCTGTTATTCCTATTTTTCTATTATGGGTGTATTGTTTGTGGGTTATTATTTTGTTTGGCGCGTTGATGTCGAATATTTTAACGACTTACTATTTTACGGCAGTGCTGGGTGAAATTGATGGATTTACACATGCGTTTTTATGGTTAGGTTTTTTGTGGCAAGCGCAGCAAGAGGGGAAGGGCGTTACCTTTAAGCAATTACAAAAATGTTTACCCGGAAATTATAAAGTGCCGGCGGATGTTCAGATTGAACAATTGCATCGATTGAACTTGGTGGAATATACGGCACATCGACAATATTTGTTGTCGCGCGATTTTTCAAAAATGACCGTGGGTGAATTATATGATATTTTGCCGTGGCGATTTCCAAAAATAGCCGATAGTCGATTGTTTTCAGATAAATTAGAAGCACTATTTAATGCGGCGCATCAGTCTATTTTAGATACGTTAGATATTCCGCTGGGTGAGGTGTACGAAGACTTTTTTAAGAATTCGAAACCGTTTAAGCGCAAGGATTAATAGGCTGTCATTTTGGAATCGTCACGCTTTCTTTCAAAAACGCCATCACCTGATCATTGTCAATCAATTGTGATTCTTTTGCTGCGCGATTTTTATATTCGATTTTGCCCTGATCCAAATTGCGTTCGCCGATAATGATCCGATGCGGAATGCCGATTAAATCATGATCCGAAAATAATGTGCCGGCGCGTTCATTACGATCTTCAAATAGTACTGAAAAACCTTGTTCGGTGAGCTGTTTATATAATGATTCTGAGGCTAATTTAACGCGTGTGGATTTATGCATCGCCATTGGAATGATGCTGATTTGAAAGGGAGCCAATTCGTCAGGCCAAATAATGCCGTGCTCGTCGTGATGTTGTTCAATCACTGCGGCGACGGTACGTGAAATACCGACCCCGTAACAGCCCATAAACATTGTGACGGTTTGACCTTTTTCATCGAGGACAGTGGCGTTCATTGCGTCACTGTATTTTTTGCCGAGCTGAAATACTTGGCCCACTTCAATGCCACGCGCAGTTTTTAAAATCCCTTTTCCATCGGGACTTTTATCGCCTTCTTTTAAGCCATTTTGTTCGGCAATTTCGATGTTTGCTGCATAGTCACCGCTGTCGCTATACAAAATTACATCTTCGCCTGCTTCGGCGAGCGCCTGAAATTCATGCGAAATATTTCCGCCAATGGAACCCGTCGTAGCGGCGACAGCACGAAATTTCAAACCGCAACGTGTAAAGATGCGTGTATAAGCATCGTACATGATTTGATAATCTTCTTTGAGCGATTCTTCAGTGAGGTTAAATGAATACGCGTCTTTCATTAAAAATTCACGGCCGCGCATGACGCCAAAGCGTGGGCGAATTTCATCACGGAATTTGGTTTGAATTTGATAAAGCGTCATCGGTAATTGTTTATAGCTTTTGATTTCGCGGCGGGCTAAATCGGTAATGACCTCTTCATGCGTCGGGCCATAACAAAATCGATGTTCATGCCGATCGGTAATTTTTAAAAGTTCGTTGCCGTATTTTTCCCAACGCGCGGTTTCTTCCCAGAGTTCGGCAGGTTGAATGGAAGGCATTAAAAATTCTTGCGCGCCGGTTTTATCCATTTCTTCGCGGACAATGCGTTCGACATTTTTTAACACGCGAAAGCCTAAAGGCAGCCAGTTATAAATACCAGACGCAAGTTTACGAATCATGCCAGCACGCAGCATGAGCTGATGGCTAACTAATTCGGCATCGGCTGGCGTTTCTTTTAAGGTCGCTAATAAAAAATGGCTCGTACGCATAGGATAACTCCTGAATTTTGATGAGAGCATTCTAACGAGTAATTTCCGCATGGGCAAGCTCGAGATGATGACGAGCTCTGAGCTGCTCTAAGCTAGACACAGCCTGGCTTAGAGCAGCTCAGAGCTGCAGGCTATATTTCTTGTTTCACGAGTTGCCACAAAACCCAATCCAGCATCGGCGTTGGTAAAATGCGTTTGAGTATGGCAAAAAGATACGCGGGGACGCCGACGTAATAACGCGCTTTCGGATGTTTGGATTCGAGTGCGCAGAGTAACTTTTTATAAACGGCTTCGGGAGGCAAATAAAACGGTGTTTTTGATGCGATTTTGAAAAAGTCATCTATCATTTTTTCGTACGTTTCTTTATATCGACTGTCTTTATAATTAATATTTTTCAAAAAATTTTCTTTTGCATTTTCTCGAATTTGCGAATAGATTGGTCCGGGTTCGATTAATGACGCATAAATGTTTGATTCGCGCAATTCTTGTCGTAAGGTATCGATAAATCCTTCTAGCGCAAATTTCGATGCATTATATGCGCCGCGTAATTGTAATGTGACATAACCTAATAATGAACCGGTTTGAATAATGCGCCCGTAGCCTTGTGTTCGCATAATTTTGACGGTCTGTCCAATTAATTCCATCGGCCCAAACACATTGGTTTCAAATTGTTGGCGCGTAGTGTCGCGCGATAAATCTTCAATGGCGCCGGGATACGTGCAACCGCAATTGCTAAATAATGCATCGAGCGGTGTTTGGGCGATAATCGTCTCAAGCGTTTGTTTGATGGCGGCTGAATCGTTGATGTCGAGCGCCATGGCTTTTACGCCCAGCGCGCTTAACTTATCGAGATCGGCCGTCTTGCGTGCAGTAGCAAAGACTCGATAGCCTTTTTTATGCAGCTGTTCTGCGCAGCCAAAGCCGATACCGCTGCTGGCGCCGGTGACTAAAATAGTTTTTTGTGTCATGGGGTATTCCTTTTGTGTTCACTTTATTTCCGCTATAATCGACGATTCTAACGAAAATAACAGGAGGACGAAATGCCCATTTACGAATATCAGTGTGAAAAATGTGGCCATAGACTGGAGATGATTCAAAAAGTGAGCGATAAGCTGCTGACAAAATGCCCAAAATGTGATCAAAATGGGCTGAAGCGCTGCATTTCATTGACGAGCTTTCGATTAAAGGGTAAAGGTTGGTACGAGACGGATTTTAAAGAAAATAAACAAACGGAAGTCAAATCAGAGAAACCAGCTACACAAGACACAAAGCCGGCCATAAAAGAGAAGCCGGATAAAAGTAAGGAGTAGATATGATGATGAAATATGCTCGGCGTTATTTGTTCGCCGGATTATTATTTTGGGTGCCAGTTTGGGTGACTTTTTTGGTGATTCGATTTATTGTGCACTTGTTGGATCAAAGTTTGATGTTGTTGCCGCAAGCGTATCGGCCGGAACATTTTGGCATCACGATTCCTGGATTAGGGTTAATTTTTACAATTGTTTTGTTGTTTTTAACTGGCCTAGTCGTCACAAATTTTTTAGGCGCGTATCTTCTAAGAATGTGGGATCACTTGATTGGACGAATTCCGCTCGTGCGTTCCATTTATTCGGCCGTTAAAACGACAATGGAAACCATGTTTAGCTCAAAAGGGCGCGCATTTCGCAAAGTGTTATTGGTAGAATATCCGCGCAAAGGTATGTGGAGTTTGGCCTTTCAAACAGCGGAGGCAAGTCGTGCTATCAAAGAAAAAACACAATCAGATATGGTGAGCATTTTTATTCCGACAACGCCAAATCCGACATCGGGTTTTTTGATGATGGTGTCTAAACAAGATGTGCGTGAACTGGATATGTCGATCGATGAGGCGTTAAAAATAATTATTTCGTTAGGGGTCATACAGCCTAGTGTTTCTGTTGAGTCTATGGAGCAAGCCGATGCGTAGTCATTATTGTGGAGAAGTGAACGAACGATTAGTCGGAAAAACAATTACATTATGCGGCTGGGTGCATCGTGCGCGCAATTTAGGCGGCATGATTTTTTTAGATTTACGCGATCGTGAAGGGATTGTGCAAGTTGTTGTGCATCCTGAGCAAAAAGAAATTTTCAAGTTGGCGCAAACGATACGTAATGAATATGTGTTATGTGTGACAGGAAAAGTCAATGCGCGTCCGGGCGACATGATTAATACAAAAATGAAAACGGGCACCATTGAAGTGGAGGCCGCCGAGATTAAAATTTTAAATACGGCCGAGCCACCGCCTTTTGTATTAGATAATTATGTGCCGGTGAGTGAAGACGTGCGATTAAAATATCGCTACATCGATTTGCGTCGACCAGAAGTTTTTTATCGGATTCAATTTCGTAGTAAATTAGTTCGAGCCATGCATAATTTTTTAGATGATCATGGTTTTTTAGAAATTGAAACGCCGCATTTAACACGCGCAACACCGGAAGGTGCGCGCGATTATTTAGTGCCGAGTCGTGTGCAACCAGGTCACTTTTATGCGTTACCGCAGTCGCCGCAGTTGTTTAAGCAATTATTGATGATGGGCGGAGTGGATAGATATTATCAATTGGCAAAATGTTTTCGAGACGAAGATTTGCGTGCGGATCGTCAGCCTGAGTTTACGCAACTCGATATCGAAATGTCTTTTATCAAAGAAGAAGATGTGATGCAGCTCATGGAAACGATGATGCAGAGACTCTTTAAAGATTTATTAGAGGTGACATTGCCAGCGTTTCCACGCATGACGTACGCAGAAGCTATGCAAAAATACGGTTCTGACAAACCGGATTTGCGTATTTCATTAGAGTTAGTGGATGTTGCTGATTTGCTGAAAACAGTTGAATTTAAGGTTTTTTCGAGTGTTGCAAATGACCCTGCTGGTCGCATCGCAGCATTGCGTGTGCCAAAGGGGGCGACGTTCAGTCGAAAAAATATTGATGATTATGAGACGTTGGTGAAAAAGTTTGGTGCAAAAGGGTTGGCGTGGATGAAGGTCAATGATCTGAATGATGTGCAGTCGCCCATTAAAAAGTTTTTATCGGATGAGATCGTTCACGCTATTTTAAGGCGCGTCGGTGCGCAAAAAGAGGATATCATTTTCTTTGTCGCGGATAACTATCGCGTGACGAGTGAATCGTTGGGTGCCTTGCGTGTTCACGTGGGCGAGAAGGATGCGTCTGCATGGAAGCCTTTGTGGGTAACGGATTTTCCAATGTTTGAAAAGGTCGATGGTCATTGGCATTCGCTGCATCACCCGTTTACGGCGCCGCAAGATATGAATAATTTAGCGCATGGTTTGTCGCACGCATATGACATGGTGTTAAATGGTTCTGAGCTTGGCGGCGGATCGATTCGTATTGATAATATTGAAACACAGCAGGCGGTTTTTAACTTGTTAAATATTTCAGAAAAAGAAGCGAGAGAAAAATTTGGCTTTTTGTTAGAAGCGTTAAAATATGGTTGTCCGCCGCATGGAGGTATTGCATTCGGATTAGATCGCATTGCGATGATGATGGCCGGCGCGTCATCCATTCGTGATGTGATTGCCTTTCCAAAAACGGCGACGGCAAGTTGTCTGTTAACCAATGCGCCTTCGACGGTTTCAGATGAGCAGCTAAAAGAATTACATGTTCAAGTCAACACGAAGGAGTAACTATGTCGGGGCATAGCAAGTGGAAAAATATTAAATTTAAAAAAGCGTTACAAGATAAAAAGCGCGGCAAGTTATTCAGTAAATTAATTCGAGAAATCACCGTGGCCGCGCGCATTGGCGGTGATGTTGCAACCAACCCACGATTGCGTTTAGTTATTGATAAAGCATTGTCGAACAACATGACGCGCGATACGATTGATCGCGCAGTAAAACGCGGGTCGGGCGGCGATGAGGGCGCTAATTTAGAAGACGTGGTGTACGAAGGATATGGTGCCGCAGGGGTGGCGATTTTAGTGGAGGCGATGACAGATAATCGTACGCGCACAGTTGCTGAGGTGCGTCACGCTTTTAGTAAAGCGGGCGGCAACATGGGAGCGCCGGGTTCGGTGGCTTATTTATTTTCGAAGCGTGGTGAAATGATGTTTGCGCCAGGGTGTGATGAAGATAAAATTATGGAAGTGGCGATTGAAGCGGGCGCGGATGATGTGATGACGCATGATGATGGTTCGGTGGATGTGATTACTGCAGAAGAAAAATTTTCTGTCGTCAAAGATGCGATGGAGAAAGCAGGGTTGACGCCGGCGCATGCGGAAGTGACGATGCATGCAGCGACGCAAGTCACTGTTGATAAAGAGACGGCAGAAAAAGTATTGCGTTTGATTGATATGTTAGAAGATTTGGATGATACGCAGGATGTCTATTCCAATGCAGATATGCCGGATGATATATTCTAATCTCAGCTCAGAGGGTGAGATAAATAGGAAGTAGGTTTTTATTTATGATAATACTAGGTATCGATCCAGGTTCTTGCTTTACCGGTTACGGCGTTATTGAAACCGACAATAAAAAAATAAACTATGTGGCAAGCGGTTGTGTACGTATTGTGGCGGACACGACGGCGCAAAAATTGCAGCAGGTGTTTGCGGGCATTCGTGAAGTAGTTGCGCAATTTAAGCCGGATGTTGCGGCGATCGAACAAGTATTTATGCATTGCAATGTCAATTCCGCCATTAAATTAGGTCAGGCGCGCGGTGTAGCGATGGTTGCGGCGTCGCAAAATGGGATGCCGGTGTTTGAATATTCAGCGAAACAAATTAAACAAGCGGTCGTGGGTTATGGTGCGGCAGATAAAAATCAAATGCAGCAGATGGTAAAAATATTATTAAAATTATCGGATGTGCCGCAAGAAGATGCGGCGGATGCATTATCTGTTGCGATTTGTCATAGTCATTCAAGCGTATTTTTAAAGGAGTATTTATGATAGGACGATTACAGGGCACTGTTGTTGAAAAACAGCCGCCACAATTATTGTTGGATGTAAATGGTGTGGGTTATGAATTACATGTATCGATGAATACGTTTTATAAACTGCCTGAGCTAAATGCAACAGTGATTTTATATACGCATTTAATCGTGCGCGAAGATGCGCAATTGCTTTATGCGTTTTATGACATGCGCGAGCGTGAATTGTTTCGGCATTTAATTAAAATTAGCGGCGTCGGCCCAAAAATGGCGATTACCTTGTTGTCAAACTTGGATCCCGATAGTTTATTGCATGTGGTGGCGAATGAGGATATCAATAGGTTGACGCGCATTCCGGGTATTGGTAAAAAAACCGCGGAGCGTTTAATGGTTGAAATGCGCAATCGATTAGAGTCGATGACGAGCAAAACAAAATTTGCAGAGACGATTAAAGATAAACTTTTATCGAACAATTCTGCTGACGATGCGGTCAATGCATTAATCGCGCTGGGTTATAAAGCGCACGAGGCCAGTAAAGCCGTTTCTAAAATCGCTGATGCCAATTTGTCGAGTGAAGAACTGATTCGTAAAGCGCTGCAGGCGATTGCATGAATTATCGACATGTCTATCATGCCGGCAATTTTGCGGATGTCGTCAAGCATGTCATTTTAATTGACTTGTTGGAGGCGCTTTGCAAAAAAGAAAAACCGTTTTGTTTTTTGGATACGCACGCCGGTGTCGGGATGTATAGCTTGCGTTCGCCGCAAGTGGACAAGCAGCAGGAATATCAAAACGGTATCGCGCATCTTTTCGCTGATCAGCGTGCGAAACAGCCTGCCATTATTGAAAAATATCTCGCCATGATAAAAAATTGTCATCCAGATAAAAGCTTATATTACTATCCGGGATCTCCGTATTTTGCAAAAAAAATCATTCGTCCCATGGATAAAATGATTTTATGCGAATTGCATCCGGACGATGCTGAGCAGTTAAAAACATTGTTTCGTTGTGATGAGCAGGTGGCCGTTCATCACATGGATGGTTATTTGGCGATGAAGGCGTTTTTGCCGTTTCACGAAAAACGGGGGCTCGTATTGATTGATCCTCCCTTTGAAAAAACCGATGAATTTCAGCAAATTTTACGTGCGCTGACAAGAGCGCTGAAACGATGTCCATCGGGCAAATATATGGTTTGGTATCCCGTAAAGAACAGTACGGTTGTTGACGCATTTAATTGTGCGATAAAAAAATTAACGGCCGCACATATGACTATTCATTTTCAAAGACGCGATATGACCGACGCATTAAAACTGAATCATTGCGCTATTTTAATTATCAATCCGCCGTGGAAATGTCGAGAAAGATTGGAAGATTCCATTCTGCCTTATTTGGGTGATGTATTAAATGCGAGTTGGGCGATTGATAGTTAATGCGGCTTAATTTTGTTTGACAGATCAATATAAATCTTTAAGATAGAAGCATCTTTCCAGATAAATTCTTTTCAACTTTCTTGAAAAACACTCATTAATTCTTTTTTTTGGGGTTGACATTTGTAGCCTATTGGCTACAATGCAGATTTTAAGGAGCGGTGTTATGATTAGAAAAAAACAGAAAAAACAATCCGTTGACGAGTTAACGGTAGGCTATGAGGTGTGGCTGGTAAACTCTTTGAAAAAGAAAAAAAGGGCAGCACACTATTTACAAGTGGCTTTAGACTCGTATCAAGAAGATGGTTGTGCAGATGTATTGCTGCTGGCTTTTCGGCGTGTCACCGAAGCGCAAGGCGGTATTGCTAAATTAGCTGAGTGCGCACAACTCAATCGCGAAAGTTTATATAAAACTTTATCGGCGAATGGGAATCCCAAATTGCAGACGCTGGGCGTTTTATTGAAGGCGTTGGGATTCCGTTTATCTATTAAACCGGCATAATGCGAAGCGATTTCCCAGCAGTTTGCCACGGGGATTTTTATTTTTCTCGATCCGCTTCGTGATTTCCGGTAGACTGAACTTGCGTTGAAGAAAAAGGGAGAGACATTATGCTCGAAAGCGACCGTTTGATAGTGACCGAAAATTTACCAGAAGATGAAGCCATTGATCGTGCGATTCGGCCAAAAAAGTTATCGGAATATATTGGTCAAAAGTGCGTCAAAGAACAGCTTCAGATCTTTATCGATGCTGCGCGGCAGCGTCAAGAAGCATTGGATCATGTATTAATTTTTGGTCCACCGGGACTCGGCAAAACGACACTCGCGCATATTATTGCGAATGAGCTCGGTGTCAATCTCAAACAAACCTCGGGGCCGGTTTTAGAAAAAGCCGGTGATTTGGCGGCAATATTGACGAATTTAGAAAAAGGCGATGTGTTATTTATTGATGAAATTCATCGCTTAAGTCCCGTTGTCGAAGAAATTTTATATCCAGCGATGGAAGATTATCAAATCGATATCATGATTGGCGAAGGCCCTTCTGCGCGTTCGATTAAATTAGATGTACCGCCGTTTACATTGGTCGGTGCGACAACGCGCGCAGGGTTGTTGACCTCACCCTTGCGCGATCGTTTTGGTATTGTAGAGCGATTAGAGTTTTATGATCACAATGAATTGACGCAAATTGTGACGCGCTCAGTGGCTATTTTAAATATGTCGGTTGATCCTTATGGCGCTTGTGAAATTGCAAAACGGTCGCGTGGTACGCCGCGCGTGGCCAATCGGTTGTTGCGTCGCGTGCGAGATTATGCCGAAGTGAAAGCGGACGGTAACGTTAGTAGAGACATTGCGGATGCAGCGCTGAGTATGTTAGATGTTGATAAATATGGTTTTGATATGTTAGATCGTAAATTATTATTGACCATGATTGAAAAATTTGATGGTGGCCCGGTTGGTGTGGATAGTTTGGCAGCTGCGATTAGCGAAGAGCGTGGCACGATTGAAGATGTGCTCGAACCATTTTTAATTCAACAAGGCTTTATTAAGCGCACGTCACGCGGCCGCATGGTGACCAAGCATGCGTATTTGCATTTTGGTTTGGCTTTGCCAAAAGCACTTGAAACGCAGCCGGCGTTGTTTGATGAAGAGTGATGTCGTTAAGAAGAGGCGGTGTTGAATAAACGAATTTTAGATAATTTATCTAAAATGTGAAGATTTCCCCGCGGCTTGCCGCGTGGGACTTTTCGCTTGGGGATTCTCAAGGGGAGCGGGCGAACGCTCCCCTTGAGTCGCCGTTCGCGCGGCTTTGCCGCGCAGGCGAAATCTTACCAAGAAATAAAAATACCCCGTGGCTTGCCACGGGGATTTTTATTTAAAATAAATGATTTATAAGGAGCAATAATATGAGCGAGAATCACCAGTTAGTTGTTTTTAGAGAGAACAGTATACGTAGATTGTTTTATCAGAATGAATGGTATTTTTCTGTTATCGATATTGTTGCCGCTTTATCGGGCAGTGCTAACTCGCGGCGCTACTGGTCAGATTTAAAGAGGCAACTTGTTGAAAAAGAAGGATTTTCTGAACTGTACGAAAAAATCGTACAGTTGAAAATGCAGGCTCCTGATGGGAAGATGAGAGAAACAGATTGTGCAAATACCAAAAGCATGTTACGGATTGTCCAGTCAATTCCCTCTCCCAAAGCTGAGCCATTCAAACGTTGGTTAGCGAAAGTAGGCTATGAGCGAGTACAAGAAATTGAAAATCCAGAGCTCGCACAAGAGCGTATGAAGCAACTTTACGAACAAAAAGGCTATTCAAAAGATTGGATTGATAAGCGCTTGCGTGGAATTGCAATCAGACAAAATCTAACGGATGAATGGAAAGAGCGCGGAATCACTGAGCAAACCGACTATGCAATCTTAACCGCAGAAATTTCTAAAGCGACATTTGGCATGACGCCAAGTGAATACAAACAACATAAAAATATACCGGTAACATCCAAAGCTAATCTGCGCGATAACATGACCGATCTTGAGTTGATTTTTACGATGCTAGGCGAAAGAGTGACAACAGAGATTTCTCAAAATGAAAAACCCGAAGCAATGAGCGAACATAAACAAGTAGCCAAACGCGGCGGCCGTGTTGCAGGAAATGCACGCAAAGAGACAGAAAAAGAGATTGGGAAAAGTGTCATTAGTAAAAATAATTATCTTTCATCTTCTAAGCAGAAAAAAAGAATTAAAGGAGAGTGGGATGAGTGAACGGAAAGCGTATCATATTACGGAAAAATGGCGCATTTGCAGCCAAACGCTTATCTGGAACTCGCGTTTAAAGAGTTGAATAGGAGGCGTTATGCGATACATGATATTTTTTGTGATGAGCTTATTTGTATTACCAATATTTGCTGACGTTCCCGTCGTCGATGCGAACGGTGGTAACGCCCTGGCTCAACCCAGCACCGGAATTGTGTCGGTTAATTCGCCCAATCCGATGATGATGCAAACATCCAATAACGCGGCAGAAATTACACGGCTTCAACAAAAAATTCAGGATTTACAAAATTTACTTCAACTGCAAGGAGAAGAACTCGCGAAATTAAAACAACAACAAAATAATGTCAGTGTCGCTGTTGATACGAATGCGGTGCCGGCACCCGATGTTGCCATGTCAGCCGATAATCAAAAAGATCAGCAAGCCTATCAGGTGGCGTATCAATTGGTGCAAAATAAACAATATAGTGATGCGATTCCGGCGATGCAGGATTATTTGAAGCAATACCCAAAGGGCCAATATGCGGCAAATGCCAATTATTGGTTGGCGCAATTGTCGATGATTTCGGGCGAAAATGCGCAGGCACGAAATTATTATTTAATTGTTGCTAAACAATATTCAACGTCGAATAAAGCGCCTGATGCCATGTTGCAAATTGGTTTATTGGCTTACGCCGATGCGAATTATCAAGAGGCGCAAGAGTGGTGGGAAAAAGTGATTAAACAATTCCCGCAAAGCGCGGCGGCAAGCGCCGCGCAAAGCCATTTAGCGGGTTTAAAACAAAACAGTTAAGCTCGTTTTAATGTGCCGGTTACAGGTTGTTTTTTGCTAGAACGATCTGTCAATGTGCTGCCGGGTTGTATTGTGAACGCGGTGTTACCACTGTTGAGTATCAGATTAGCATCCGCGCCGCTGCCGGTAATGGTGATGGTATTGTCTGAGTTTTGTGTACATTCAAGAGGCTGCAATGTGCCTGCAAATGCGCCGTTAAAATATGAATAGGATCCATAAGAATTTCCGCCTGAGTCAGGAGAAGCAAATTCTAAATCGATTGTTAATGCGGTCGAAAGCCCGCCCGCTACGTTGCCGATCCATTTACCATTAATTGCTGTGATGTCATCACAGCTGGTGATTGCGGTAGAATTTTTTTGCGTGACGACACCACCCCCATGTGAGAGTAAGCGTTTGAGAGCAAAAACATTGGAGATCATTAATAATGATAAGATGCCGATAGATAGAACGAGGATTTTTTTCATAGCGTTTGTCCTTAAGTGGTAGAAAAGCTTATTATAGAATAAAAAATTGTTTTTGCATCTAAAATTGCGTCTTTTACTGTGTATTTTTTGAGCATATTTGGTGCTTGGTTTGAAAGGCAATAATTCTTGAGATTTGGTTAAGAATTGGTAGTATAGCGGTACTAAAGAATTCGTCATCTTGCGGCATGACAAAAGCGTTGTGGTGGGGGCCGTTAGCTCAGTCGGTAGAGCAGCAGGCTTTTAACTTGTTGGTCGAGCGTTCGAATCGCTCACGGCCCACCAACTTTATGTTTTGTAAGATTTTTTCCAATCTTTTTTATCTATCAACTGTTGGCTTTTATGGAAAAATTACATATTCAAGGCGGTATCCCATTGCGCGGAGAAGTGCATATTTCGGGCGCAAAAAATGCAGCTTTGCCGATTTTAACCGCTTCCTTGTTGGCCTATGAGCCTGTCAAAATTAAAAATTTACCGCATTTACAGGACGTGACGACCATTATCGAATTATTGGGATTGATGGGTGTGGATGTGACCTTGGATGAGTCTTGTGAAGTTGAAATTGATACCCGTAATATTTCATCGTTTATAGCGCCTTATGAATTGGTTAAGACGATGCGCGCGTCTATTTTAGTTTTGGGTCCTTTACTCACGCGGTATGGTAGTGCCGATGTTTCATTGCCGGGAGGGTGTGCGATCGGTACGCGCCCCGTTGATTTGCATATCAATGGATTACAAGCGATGGGTGCGGATATTATGCTGAAAGAGGGCTATATTCGTGCGCGTGCGCCAGAGGGATTGAAAGGGGCTTCATTTACATTTAATTTGGTCACAGTGACAGGTACAGAAAATCTCATGATGGCGGCAGTGTTGGCAAAGGGGCAAACTGTGCTGCACAATGCTGCGCGTGAGCCAGAAGTCATTGACTTGGCCAATTTTTTATTAATGTTGGGTGCAGATATTCAAGGAGCAGGCACTGATACTATTGTGATTAATGGTGTTGATCGATTGTCTGGCGGTTCTTATTCGATTTTACCGGATCGCATTGAGGCGGGCACTTATTTAGTGGCCGCAGCGATTACAGGTGGAAAAATTAAATTAACGCATGTGCGTCCTGATACATTGACCGTTGTAATTGAAAAATTACGATTGGGTGGCGCAGATATTGAAGTTGGCGATGATTGGATTTCGTTGGATATGACGAACAAGCGACCCAAGGCTGTCGATATTATGACAGCGCCTTATCCTGGATTTGCCACGGACATGCAGGCACAATTTTTGGCATTGAATTCGATTGCAGATGGGGAAAGTCGTATAGTTGAAAACATTTTTGAAAATCGTTTCATGCATATTCAAGAATTACATCGTATGGGCGCAAAAATTCAGTTGCAAGGCAATACAGCAATTTGTCAGGGGATTCCAAAATTAACAGGCGCACCTTTAATGGCCACCGATTTACGCGCATCAGCGAGTTTGGTGTTGGCGGGCTTGGCGGCAGAGGGCAAAACCATTATTGATCGTATTTATCATATTGATCGTGGTTATGAACGCATTGAAGAAAAGCTCGCGCAGTTAGGGGCGAAGATTAAACGGGTTTCGTAGTGTTTCTTTATCACCACCGAAGGTGAAGCCTGTCGGGGATCCATAGATCTTTGCACTGTATGAATTGCAGATAATAAGATAATGGTGCTTCTTATATTTTATTGATTCGCATATAATGACAGGGGTTACGGTTGGAAGACAAATAAATCATGAATACACAAATTAGTATCCCTAGCAAACAAAATATACGTGATAAAATACACTTGATTAGAGGCATGCAGGTGATGCTGGATCGAGATTTGTCTGAAATATATGGTGTTGAGACAAAGATTTTCAATCAAGCAGTTAAGAGAAATGAATTGCGCTTCCCAAAGCACTTTAAATTTCAACTGAGTGATGAGGAGTTTGGCAACTTGAGGTCACAAATCGTGACCTCAAGCTGGGGTGGACGAAGGTATAAGCCGTATGTTTTTACTGAGCAAGGTGTGGCAATGTTATCTGCTGTGCTAAAAAGTAAGCAAGCCATCAAAATCAGCATCCAAATTATGGAAGCTTTTGTTCAAATGAGACGGTTAGTGGCAAATAATGCTCTTGTGCTGCAGAGGGTTGATCGCCTTGAAAAACAACAATTGATAACAACAAGCAAGTTGGAACATATTTTTCAAGCCATTGAAGATAAAAATATTAAGCCTCAAACAGGTATATTTTTTGATGGGCAAGTGTTTGATGCCTATATATTTATCTCCAAACTAATCAAACAAGCAACGAAGTCTATAATCTTAATTGATAATTATATTGATGAATCAGTCTTAACGCTGATTTTTAAGAGATCAAAGAACTGCAGGGCAATAATTTATAGCAAAAATATTTCTAAACAACTGCAGCTTGATCTTGCAAAGCACAATGAGCAATATAGCTCAATTGAAGCTCATGAATTTAGTAGTTCTCATGATCGCTTTCTTATATTGGATGAAAAAGAGATCTATCTTATTGGAGCCTCATTAAAAGATCTAGGCAAAAAATGGTTTGCTTTTTCCAAGCTTGATAAAAATAGCATCCTTGAAATTTTTAGGCGGTTAAAATAATCAAAACTGGCGCAGTTAGGGGCGAAGATTAAACGGGTTTCGTAATACTCAGCTCAGAGGTGAGCAGATATTCATCGTTAGAATGGCATTTATTAGAAGAAATGATGAATCATATAGGATCAGATGAACGTTTTGCGTCCTCTGAGCTGAGTTGCAAGGCAATACAAAATAGGAGGATATATGCCGCCAAGAAGAGTGGGGGGAGGAGTTTTTAATCCTGGACATGGCGATTGTCCGACGCGTCATATGGCGATGCTGGGCGCCGGCGTTGATGCTGCTCCCGCCTGCGTGTTTTTTCATCATTCTGCACAGCATCCGCATAAGAATTTCGATTTAAATATTGCGGAGATTCACAGAAATTTAAGGTTAGTAGAAAATCAGATGCGTGGTGTGGCTGTTAACGTCGGGGCGCAAAATTATGTCGTAGCAGCTATTACATTTGAAGTATCGGTGGGGGATCGTCAAGCAGATCAACACCGTCGTGTCGGCATCACGTTTCCGATTAAAGTGCCCAGTGCAGAAGTGTATAGTTTTACAAATGCGTGTGCAGCTGTGCGACGGGATTTAGCAGAAGATCCGCGTAGGCGACCTTATAATCCTAGTGTGGACGGAAGAGCAGAGACCTATGCTTATATGTCTAGTTTGTTTCGAAGAGGGCAAGCAAAATTAGGTGAATATACTTGTGGGCCACGAAATCCAGCTTTTCGTGGAGGGCAAGGGATGGCCCAAGCGATCCGTCACAGTGAACAATGGTTGTATATGTACTTAAATACGCGGACGGGTGTGCAAGAGCTTGTCAGTCGATTAACGACTACAATTCGTGGACGCGGTTTAGCAAATTATGGCGATCAAGTTAAAGTGTATTCTGTGGGATTACATTTGCATTCTACTAAAACAGCGTGCGGTGTGTGTGAAACATCGATGGTTGGCATGCAAAACACACAGGTGGATGGGCAAATTGTTTCTTTTTTATCTTTGTTACAAAATGAATTACGTGTGAGGCAGGCGCCTGCATCCACGCTGCGTTTTACGCATTCGCCTAGAAATGGCATTCATATGTATACCAGTTATACAGCGAATCAAATTGATGGGCACCATGGAATCGTGGTAATCGGTGATATTGCGCAAGTTGATATTAAAGCGCCGGAGACACGACAGCGTATTTTTTCGGCGAATTATATGCAATTTGGTCATCGTTTGTTGGAGGCAGATTATTTGGCTGACGCAGATGGCGGCGTATATCAATATACGCTATTCGTGAGCGCATCGGATGAAAGAGGGGCGCCGACAGTACGTACAAGAAGAGCGGCAAGGTATGTACGTGAAGAACGAGATGATGCGATGTTGCGAGATTTAAGGGTAGCATTCGATGCGGTCGCGCTTAATGCTGAC
>Ga0155284_169_pt2 | contig 22521 bp, 17 predicted proteins | sample RifCSPhighO2_02_FD_106252 | JGI IMG/M metagenome (GOLD analysis project Ga0155284, IMG submission 106252) | Gammaproteobacteria bacterium RIFCSPHIGHO2_02_FULL_42_13 | reverse complement strand
TACTAAAAGAAATTCTGGCGATGCCATCTGTCCCTAGCGCATGATCCACGCGAGGAGCTGGGCCGGCGCCTGCGCCAAGCGCGCCCTGCCTTTCTTTTTCCGAGAGTTCTTTACCAAATTGTTTGACTTCCTCGCGAGCATCGGCGAAAGCGGCAAAGATTTCGTCGTGGAATTGATGCCGATGACCCCAGCCATCCTTTTCGGCGGGTGTGTCTTCGGCTGCTTTGATTTCCGCGTCCACATTAGGTTCTTTTTCCAGAAGTTTGCCTTCACTGCGCAATTGACGGATATACTCAACATCACGCCGTTCCATGCATGCACGCATTTGGGGTGATTCATCAAGACGCAGGTCAGCATACCAATACCCATCAGATTTTTGGTATCGCACTTCATTTGGGCAGAGGAAATAGTCTTTATCTTTAGGATCCCGCTGTACAGGAAAGCGACGACCATCAGCGGCGGTCCACGAAAAGAATTGATCAGGGATTTGATCGACCTTTGGAAATTCCGCACCAAACCATCCTGGTGCATCTCCGTTGCCTCTGCTTTCTATATAACCAGCACGGGCGGCGGACCGCCCGGACCGACCCAACCAGAAGTGCATCAGTGGGACGCATTTGCTCGCCTTTTGAGTTTTCATGATGATGGCCAAATGTGAAGCGGCCGGGGAACGGACTCAGCGCCCCTCGACTGCCTGGATTAATAAAGATTCGTTGGAAAGGCAGTGTAGCCCGCATGGAGCGAAGCGGAATGCGGGAATATTCCATAATTTCCATCCTTTAATTTTATTAAGCCACCCCAATTCACGGGCAAAAATCCTTCGTAAATTCACCCATTAATTGTACCGCCTGCACAGCCTCTCTTAACAATTCAATGCGTTCAATCAATAAGTTCGAACTCCGATCTCTTAACGCAACCGTAAAAAAATATTTGCCGCCTTTTAAATAATTTCTTCTATAATTAACCATCTGTTCTTCTTTTTATTTTTTATTATTCCCGTATTTCGCTTCGCTCCATACGGGCTACGCCGGATGGATTACGTCATCAGAAAATTTGTTTATTCTAATCTAACTTTTCATGTTTAAAAACACTTTTTTTATCAGGGAAATTGTTTGATCATCCGGTGTGAATGCGTTACTTTTCTAATCGTGCCGTTTTGAGCACGGGTTCGGCTTCACGTGTTTCTGCTGCGCGTTTATACTGCATGGGCTGAAAAAGGGTAGAGACAACTGGCCGAGGTGCGCTCACATAATCCTGTTCTTCAGTGCGCATCCGCATCTCTCGTCCACAAAAGGCCATCCCAACGTGCAAGGCTTTTGTCACAGCGTGCTTCTCTAGGGCTGCTTTATACCGGTTTTGATCAATCTGCTTTAAAGCGCCTTCTACTTCTGTCTCTAATTGACTCACCTCACGCGTCGCTTTAAATTCAAAGATGATCCCAACACGATTCGGATTGCTGGGTTTTGGGATCAACGTGATATCCGGTCGACCAAGCCCCGCTTCTTTGTTGGAATCCACAAAGTAATGATCTTGTAAGACAAAAAACATCCCAAATAACAGCATGTGATAAACTTTTTCTACGGTTTTTTGACCTAAATCGTGATAACTGGCTGATTCATCGAGATACCGCTGCAGCATCCCAGCAAATTCATCCAATCGACTCTGAGCAATACATCGAATTAAGTTTTGATATACAGTGGGTTCGATGTCATCAAACCAATTCCTCATCATATATTGAATCCCGCTGGCTACTTCGCGATTTGGAATAGCAATTGTGTACAGCATGTCATTGTGTTTTAACTCCGCCTGTATCACTTTGAGATAGCCACTAAACAACATCAGGCCCCACAGCGCATAACTATTGCGCGTTAAATCAGTAAATACAGCGCGTTCATCAATGTGTGTGCTCACAGGGATCCCCTTTAACAATTTGAGTAAATCATCTTTCACTTGAAAATGAGATGACTTCAATGCAACACCTAAAGTACTTGTTTCTCCTGTCTGACACCAATAAGCTCGTACAACACCATTTTCCGAGAGACACCGCAAAATAGACCATGGATTGTATAACGTGATGCCCGCAATCTGATATCCGTTATACCACGCTTTGATGGCATCTCGATCCAGTGGTTTATCGTAACGGCCTATATATTCTGTCACTTCTTCTTCCGTAAATCCAAAATGAGTCGCATAGCGTTGCGTCAACATGCTGTGAACAGGCACGCTATTGGCCCCCGAAAATAAATTCATCAAAGACACCCGCAAAATGCCTGTGATCACCGCTTTTTCTAAATAGGGGTTTCCTTTTAATGTTTCGCCTAAAAATACTTTCATAAAATCAACAACATCTTCATGATAAGCACCTTTTTTACTCGTATACGCTTCATGAAAAGGCGTGTCGTATTCATCGAGGAGTAATATAACTTTCTGTTGATGATGTTTGTAGAGAAACATGGTTAAGCAAAATAAAGAACGTTTTAAATCGATATGGGAGGCTTTTTGAGTTTTAATTCGATTAAAAAACTGCTTTTCTTCATCATCTAATTTGTCAGTTATTGATAAATAATCATGTTGTCTATAAATGTGGCTCATTAACATGCCTAATGCGCCACAAAAATCATCAAAAGTACCTTCGCGAATCCCTTTAAGCGTCATCATAACGACAAGATATTGCCCCTGATGTTCCATACAATCTTGACCATCGCTTAAGGGCGCACTTCCAATTTTAAGTCCTCGAAAGAGCGCTCGATTTCCTGCTGCATTATCTTGCGTGAGAAAATAATAGAGCATCGATAGATTCAACGTCTTTCCAAAACGTCGAGGGCGGGTGATCAACATCGTTTTACTTGGGTCGTCCAGCATTTCGCGAATAAATAATGTTTTATCGACAAAATCATATTTTTTGTCAACTAACTCTTTAAAATCATCAATGCCGAGTGAAATTTTCATGATAGGGTATCGCGTGTAATTTTCCCGTATTATACCACAGAGCGTTTCAATACCTTTCAATTATTTCAGACAGCGTATGAGATCACCGCATCGCTATCTTTGTATTGTTTAACTTTGTCGCGCGCGGCGGCGAAAGCGGCAAAGCCCGGAGATCGACATAAATTTATACCCAAAATTTCCGCTTGCAATTTATTCAAAAATTTTGTACTATTTGATTATTCTATATTCCCGTTCCTTCCCAGAATTGTAAGCAATCTCTCAAAAATCCCGACGACTTTACTGTTTTTTAAAAAACTCATTTTACTTAAGATTTCCTTAAGGTTTTCACTATATGTTTCACCTAAATCAAAAAAATAACCATTGGCGTGATAACGGCAACTCGGCAATCACTAAGGAGAACAGCCATGCCAGCACAAACCGATATATTAATGCCCTCATTACCGCAAGTGATAGACGCTTGTACGCGCTTTAAACAAATGGAAGCCGCACAACAACCAACCGGCTTATTACGCTTTTTTGGCACAAAACTGTCACTCACCGTCAACCCGGATAGCGCTGACACACTCACTGCAAAACAACTATTGATCACATTAGCAACTGTCGATACATCGGGGGCTTTAAGCACAAAACCAGAATGCGCGAAAGCAGGAGGTAAACAGTGGCTACTCTCAGCGCTGATATCACCGCAAACATACTGGTTTATTTTAAAGTATTTATCCTATAGCGATGAAACAACGCAACAAAAATTCATCACACATTATGAATTCGACTTGGCTCAACTGATCATCTATACGCTCACGCATAAAACAGAAGCCGAACACTGGTGGCCTGCCAATCTACAAGCAATATTCGCAATATATTTTAAATATGCGTCATTAAAAAATCGCCAATTAATCACCACCACTATTTGGGAACAAGTTGATAACTTGCCGGCCCAGCTCAATACACAACCCCTCTTCCTCGCAGATCCAAGCGTATTTCTTTCGACGATAGATACAAACTTAACAGACCTTCCTATTAACACATTAAATAGCCGATACAACAAATTATTGGCGCTTAAACAACAATTACAACACGCGATTGTGGCTACCACCGTGTTGCAAATCGATGAAAAACTCGCGATGATTGGCGTACGTATCTATCGATTTTATTTAGAACAACGTGATCAAAATCATTTTCGTTCCATCTTCCATTCTCTAGCGGCCTTACAGCAAAGCCAGAATGATTCCTGCGCCATATTAACCACCTACACGCTCATCCATCACAGCATCAGAACAGATGAATCAGATGCGGCGGCGAAGCGTGCAATAAAATATATTGAACAATTCGATCCATTGGATCAGGCAAACCCAGAATATCTTTTCCGCAATCACGGAAGACTGCCACGTTTCACCGTCATCGAATTAACTCGACTCTACGATGAATTACTCAAGCGACCCTTAGAACAAAATATAGAATTATACCGACAAGTCGTGACCTTTATTTTAAAAGAATCAACCTGGATCGATCAAATCGCCGAAGCAACTAAATTACGCGAAAAAATCGCACATACTTACTTTCGCGTATTGGGCGTAAAACAATGCACGCTGGACAACCCCCTTATATGTCAATTATTGCGTTTCGCCTCAAAAAATGAAGGCTCACGTGATACTGCCTGGGCAGCTGTCTCACACAATGAATCATTACGAGAAAAATTTACCCCGAGCGAGGTGTTTACCCTGGCGCAACAAACTAATAATGCCGGCGCCGCGTCAGTTGTTCTCGAATACTACCATCCTTTGCTGCATAAAAAAGAAGAAGGGCGCACCCAAGCAGATATAAAATTTCTCGTCGACTTTGTACAACACTTTAATCAACCAACGATTGATGATGCAGGATTGGCACAATTATTAGGCTCAGCATACCCACAAGCGCTCGAACCGATTTACATTGTGATAGCTCTCGAAAACGCCGCCCTGTTCAAACTGCCCATTGATGATAGACATCTACAATATTTGCTGTTAAAAACATTACAGGTCAGAGAGATTGAATTTCCACATCCAATTTTATATAAGATCCTAGAACAATTAGTCGCCCATCAAAATCATTTATTACTCGATGATTTTTTATATGCCTGTCATCCTGGCAGACTATTCAACTTATATGAAAGTAATTTTACTGGCGCATGCGATCTCATAGTACAAACACCCAAACTTTTTCAATTTTTGTTTACACAAAAACTATCTCTTGCCACATTACAATCCATGCTTCTACATGCGCTCGCCGACAGTCAACAACGCGAACAAATCGTACAACGCATAATGACCCTATCCCCCGACGCATTCGATGGCCAACATAACACAGTTATTAATGATATCGCACAACGTTACCCCTCTGAAACAATAAAAGCTCTCTCACCTGAAATTCCAAAAGAAACATTGTTATTATTATTTCGCCATGAAGGTGATTATCAAGCCAACATTGAAGCACGATATGAATTACGCAGAATCGTCGAACCACTATTAACCGCAGCAGAAGCCGCGGCACTTTTACACCCCGATGCTCCCTCCCCACCTCGCGAATATCGAGAATGGGACAGGCTCGCTCGCCAAGCAGCTCACTCAACGTCCGCATTATCGGATGGCTCACAAGATGAACCTTCCATCGAAGGTAGCGCATTGACATATTCTAAATCAGCGCCAGAACTGAGATTCCCGCCACCATCTATTCCCATCCAAAAACTCGTACCCGGCAACAGAAATTTAGTCTTTGATCTACTGACCAACATAAAACCTTGGCGCACAATATGTCAAATTGCTGCGGAACAAGCACAAACAACGAGTCGTCGCATACAAGCACCCGAAACTGAAATGATTCGAAAATTATTTAATTTTCCAGCAACCCATTTCCCCCAAACTGTACATGTTTCAGCAGACATCATTACCATAGATGTCTCCATAGAAAACATCACCTCTGTCAGCACGCACCTTGCCCTATGCCAAGTCAAATATGACAACAAATTTCAAGTCGCCATGCAGCTCCTCGCCGAACTCTGCGCCACACCAACCGATCTCAGCGTTATTTTAGAAACAGGCGGAACACCTTGGGCTGAACTGTTACTCTACGGCTCTGATAATAAATCTATACATACAGCACTTTTCAACCACCTGACTGCAACACAAAACATTCATCACTTAAGCGCCGGCGCATTTCGAAAAATGCTAAAAATTATAGGATTTTCTTCGCCCCCTTTAATCGCTTTGCTACAAGACAAAAAATTTGCATCCTATCGATCAACATTAATCGAGTTTATATTGTTTCACCATGCCAGCACTTTAACCGTTGAAGAACTGCAAGCAACATTAAGAACATTGCAACCCGATGATTTTTCGCAACCTGAAGATAAAGATTATATCGTTGAAGCGCTTCAATATCTCACCATTGAAATCGCCGAGTTAGTTATTTTAGTATCAAGATTAAACGCGCCAGGCAAAAACATGCTAGCCTTGTCTGTCTTCACCGATAAAACACAAACTCATAAACTCACCACGGCCGCACAATGTCAAACCATATTAAAAGCCGCTCAACCAGCCGATCAAGGCGTCTTGGCAAAGTTTTTAGAAACGCTCGCCACTAACGACAATATACCAACAGCAGAACTCATCAAATTAATATCGGCACAAGATCCTCCACTTCGCGGCTCATTCGCTTTACAAATATTACAAAATACAACTCACTTATCCCAATGCACTAAAGCAGAACTGGAAAAACTCGTTCAAACACTTGACGAGCAAGCAACACAACAATTATTACAGTGGCTACCGAGCAACATGCCGCAAGATGCAGCAACAGATTGCCGTGGTTTCGCCCAGTTGGCACTGGTTGTTGTCAACCAACACGAAACCAAGTTCCAAGAACTACTCCCACTGTGTCTAGCAGAGCCGAACACAACCCAAGACCTCATCACTGGCAGGCGCGCAGACTCAGAGCTACATTCAAATACCTTTGCAAGATTACTGAATCAACTCGATGTCGATCAACGCACAAGAACGGTGCAGCAATTGCTGATCAAAACGAATGGCCGCCAACAGTACGATGGCTTACGATATTACACCATAAACTACCTTGCCGTAAAACCGCATTGCGTTAACTTAACCGCATTGCAACAACATCCTGTGTGTCAGGTGGTACTGCGACAACTTTTACGAAACAGCTTGTTCCTCGAACAAATACTGAAAACACCGGCTGATGGAATACCAGCACAATACGCTATACTGGCACAATTTCCGATTGATCACATCATATCGGATGACGCAATACTCCGAACATTTTCTCGCTACCCACGTCTCTCAATAGATTTGATCACGACATATCAAGCCAATCTGAGCGATGCACTACTATATCGAGCGCACGAGCGCACAGACGCAGTTGCACAGCTCACATATCCAACCAGCGCACGCGCGCATGAAATCTTTGTACAATTACTAAAGCATGTTGCGTTTGACAATTTTTATTGTCAACTATTGCCGCAATTACCAACCTTTACCAATGAAGAAAAAACATGGCTAATCGTCTTATATTTAAATCAACACGCCGCCACACTATCGGGCGCACAGATAACTCTTTTGTTATGCAACATCACATCGATGCAGCACGATGTCGCCACACCGCTTGACGCATTTAACAGAGCCTGCCTGTACTTGAGCAACTCCGCGGCTCAAATCGTTGCACGTCAACTATTAAAAGATCCAGCATTCGTTATGTCAATAGCATCGGATAACACCCTTGCACAACTGATACGTCAATATGCGCCAACAACAGCCGATCTTCAGCCGCTCATTCATGCTTATGACCGGTCTGAAGCAGACGACCGCGCACAATTTTTAACACAACGCAGCCGTCTCGCCCTCGTAACATTAATGCAATATGACGCTTTATTTTTACCAGCCCATAAAAAACAACGCAACACACTATTAGGTCGACTCAGCTATCCCGACACACAAGCATTAATTCATCATTTTGTCTTGCAACTATTGAATAATTTTGAGCGAACAGAAGCAATTAATATTATTTTACACGCACTGTCTCAACATTCAAACACCCAAAAACATATACGACGTTATATGACCACAAGCGATCAAGAAACATTTGCGGACTCATTAGCTTACTTTATCTTACGCTATTGCCAAAACATCATGGGTGAGACGAGCGCACAAATGTCACGACGAAATATTGTTAAACAGCTTATCAACATCGTTGACAATCTGCCATTATTAACCCTGTTGTATAATTCCAATGATTTTGAAACCAAAAAACATGCTAAATTAAAATTAGAAAAGATGCATCATACAACATTAACCGATCATCAAAATAATATAAGCACCTTAGACGCGATGATTCGCAAGCCAGATCGCCAAATCGACGAAGCTGAAAAAATTCAAGAAATCTGCGCAATACAATTTTTAGAAAAAACACTGCGTCATCTCCAATATCCGCAAACTTGTTGGGCAACGTTGGTTCCGGCTAACACCTCACCCTTGCAAATATTACAATTTTTACAGATTGCATTGCACCCAGCAATTGCCGCACGATTAACACCGCAGGCACAAACCTATCTCAAAGCAAAAGAACAGGAAACACTTAATAACTTGCATGCGGATAAAAACCCACTCAGCCGCTGGTGGAAAAAATTTAAATACAACGCCTCACAATGGTGGGCTCGAAAATTTTATTCAGATATTGATCATGCTCAGCTTCACAAAACACTAGCAAAAATCAGCTCAACACAAGCCACCACCCTCGCCTCGCTCGGCGGCGCAACAGAAAGACCAGCGTTATTACGAGACGAAGGATCGGTGAACGCCGCACAAGCAGATCAAACTATAGACAAACGCGCTGCCACCGCGCCACAACCGACGACGCAACCCGGGCCTTGCCATATTTTTGGGATGCGCCGCAGATAAAAATCCCCGCCGCAAATAACGTAGCCTGGGTGGAACGAGCAAAGCGAGTGAAACCCAGGGCTTTCATCCTGGGTTTCGCTTCGCTTCACCCAGGCTACACTTGCTTGTCTCCGCTGCAAGCAGCGGAGATTTCTTACTTTAAATTTCTTTGACAGAGCGCGGCGACAACAACGCGGATGGAGCGTAATTGTCACCACTTGGGTTAGCGTGGCTGCATTGGAATTTTTTGTTCATCGACCGGTGTTTCGGTAACTTCGGGTTGCTTTTGTGATTCAAAAAAACTAACACCCGATCGCGAGGCTATTGTTAGAGCCGTGATGGCTAATCCACCAGCTCCAGTTAAAAGATAGTACTTCAACCTTGTCTCCATATGTTGAAATCCTTCTTTAACCGACTCTTTGGTGGCAAATTTATCCATTCTCTCTTCTAGCCTAGCTATTTGGGCGTCCATTTTTCCCTCTAATCTAACAACCTGGGCCTCCATTTTCCCCTCTAATCTAACAATTTGGGCCTCCATTTTCCCCTCTAATCTAACAATTTGGGCCTCCATTCTTGCCATGCCATCAGTTACTCCTTTTAAACTGGCGGCTAAACGATCGTCCACAACATTAAAAAGTTCTCGTGTTCGCCCTATCTCTTCGGCTGTTGGAACTACCCTTTCTCCAGCTTCTGTCGCCACCTTTTTAACTGCTGGTCCAGCAACCTGTCCAAGCGCACGCGCCACTGGGGCAGCAACTTTTATCACTGTTCTTAACACAAATCACCTCTTTCATTAAAAATCTATACCCGCAAGTCATTATACCATAAACCTATCGGAAAATTATCGATAAGAGTTTTCTATATCGGAATCAAGGAAATAAGGAGAGATTTTTTTAAATTTCCTTGATAGTATCCTCTCTTCAGTAACGTAGCCTGGGTGGAACGAGCAAAGCGAGTGAAACCCAGGGCTTTCATCCTGGGTTTCGCTTCGCTTCACCCAGGCTACACTTGCTAGAATGCCGAGATAGCTCAGTTGGTAGAGCAACTGATTCGTAATCAGTAGGTCGGAGGTTCGACTCCTCTTCTCGGCACCAGATAAATCAATATGTTACATCACTTTTAATTTTTTAAGATTTTCTTTATGTGTAATTCTGGTGTAATTGTGCAGAGACAAATCGGGCATCATCTAGACCAAAAAAGGAAGGCGAACCTATCATATGCGACCTATGTTTTTGGTTTTTCTCCTTGATTATTTGTAATATAAATATTGATATTTGGGGGCTGTGGTTGTTGAACTTTTGTTTGAGCCGAGCTTTGCTCAATAAACAATTTTACGATAAATTGGATTGCTTCGAAAATTTTTCTAAACATTATCATGGTCGTTTTCCTCTTTTTCACTCAATGGGGAAGTCTTTCTGCCGTGCGCTTTTATAATTTCGGTCACCAATGGAAGTAACCGATCGATATCTGACTTGCTTAATTCCTCGGGGATTTCCAAAGATCCGCGAATACTGGCAGTAATCAGCGGATACTTAACCAAGGAAGCAGCATTAAGTTGCGAAGAAATTCCAGCACTTGTCATTGGCTGGCTTATGGTATCCTTGCATAAGGGAGGTCTTACATCATGGCAGGGGTTTTTTAAAGGTCTTCCACGCCTAGTTTTTGGCTTGTAGTTTGATGGATCCATGTTCCATTTCAAAAACCCATTAAAAGCTGACTTAAACCGAGTCCCATATATTCGCAAGCTATCGCTTTGAAGCTCAGTTTTTGCCTTAATTTGGAACCTTCGGATTAACTCGTCTACGTCAACGCCCTCGGGTAATTCTTTTTCATCTAACGCTTTAAATATTTTTGAAACGGCAGCTTTTTGAGCGCTGGCCGTGTTCTCAGGCATCCGACCTTCCTGCGCCATTTTATTCAAGAATTGCAGGATATCTTCTTGAGAATATGTTTTCATCTTCGCCTCCAATGTTAATTTTAGCAGCATTGTAATATGGCGGTTAGAATCTGTCAGCCAAAAATAGAAAAATATTAATTTTTTGTGATTAACAATAAAAAGAAATAGATTTTATATTGGCACCAGCAGCACTCCAGCCGCCAATATAGCAGGGAGAAAAAATACGATCAGCAACAATCCAAGAATTCTCTTTATATTCTTTAGGATTGATGGTACCTAAAGGAACGGTAATATATAGCCCTCGCTGGATCCTGGATAACCATTCTTTAGTTGCAAAATAAGTTAATAGAATACTCGTTTTTTTAAAAGGAAAATTTAGCGCTAAAGAAGCTTCTTTGGCGGTAAAGGGTCCTTTTTGCGTCCTATTTAATAGATCAAGGATTTTTCTGTTTTTGTCTGATATTCCTGATGTCATAGTATAATTCCTTTATAATGAATGCTTCGAAAATGCACCTGAAATCAATTATCAACGCATATAATATAATAAATCAAACAAGTTAGCCAATATTTTTATAGTGAAAGCGTCGTAGATTAATCCACAAGCTATTTTCTGCGTATTTGTTATCAAAACAAAACTGAATTTGCACTCAATTAGACCAAGGCTTGGAACGGTTCATTGCAATACTAAATTGCAAGAATCAATCACCAAGCCCATATCTTTTCTCCAACACATCCATCGCTGATTGAATATGCTCACCGTTTTGATGGCTGTATCTTACCACCATTTGCAAGGTTTTATGACCCGAAATTCGTTGTACGGTTGGAAGATCAACACCCGCTTGCACCAGATGCGTTATGGCGGTGTGACGCAAGGTGTGGCGGTTAATTTCTTTTACATTAAGTCCTGCATTTTTGACCACCCACCGAAAGGGTTTTTCAATGCTGATGATATGACCGCTAACGGAATCCTTGGAAGGTTCGACTCCTCTTCTCGGCACCACCAGAGCGCCCCTCCCCAGGGACGCCCAGATTAAAAACTCTAAAAGTCACCTGGCAGCGGTCAATTATTGGCCTATAATAAATGCATCAAAGATAAAGGAGGATCTATGACGCCAACGCAAAAGAAACCCACTCAAAACATTAACTCCTATAAAACTCATGCTATGACTGGATTTCCCCAGCTCAGAGCTGCTCAGTCACTCAAAAACGCGATGAAACAGGCAATGGATGGCATGTTTTTGCAACAACATAATATGTACCTCTCTTTTATCAATCCACCACCAACAGGACATAATGCCGATAGCTACTGGCAGCATCACCCGCATATCTCGCATAAAATGCCTCTCCCCCATGTTGCCAACCACAACAGCCGGCTTCGCCAACCCGCATCCGAACGACAGCCGGGAGCAAGGTGGAGCCAATAAGGGTTTGTCACAAAATATTCCAATTATGGATACCGATCCGCCTTATTTTGATCTACAATAGTCCGCCTATTAGATTTAGATTATATAGACAGAAAAAATGATTAAAAAAATTAAACACTTATTGTTTGGCGCTCCGCGTAATCCGCTCTCCCAGGATACTCGACAGCATATTTCGCTGATCGCTCTATTCGCCTGGATAGGTCTTGGCGCAGATGCGGTGTCATCTTCTGCCTATGGTCCGGAACAAACTTACCTAGCCCTTGGCCACTACACATCGTTCGCACTATATATTGCAATCATGGTGCTCCTGACCGTATTTATTATCGCGCTTGCGTATAACCAAGTGATTGAATTATTCCCCAGCGGCGGCGGCGGATATAAGGTCGCTTCGCGTTTGATTGGCCCCTATTCTGGATTAATATCTGGCGTGGCGTTGTTACTGGGTTATGTCTTAACGATTTCCATTTCATTTGCAAGTGGCATTGATGCTTTGTTCAGCGTACTCCCTGATGGCTTACAACATTATAAATTAATAACAGAGATTCTCCTCATTTTCGCCATGATGTATATCAATCTGCGTGGAATGAAAGAATCCATTAAACTATTAATGCCTGTTTTTTTGGGATTTGTGGCCACGCATGTTGCTGTAATCATCTATGGTGTTATGTTGCAACGACACCATCTCACCATTGCCACTCACCAAACCGTCGCTGACACGCATCACTTGCTTGGCTCCGTTGGCTGGATCGCCATGGTTGCAATTTTATTACAATCCTATTCATTGGGCGGAGGTACCTATACCGGACTAGAAGCTGTTTCCAACAATGTTAACAACTTAGCAGAACCGCGCGTACGTACAGGCAAATGGGCGATGTTTTATATTGCTCTATCGTTAGGTCTTATCGCGGGCGGCATTATTTTTCTATATTTTCTATGGGATGTAGGACCCGTTGCGGGCAAAACACTAAACGCCGTTGTCTTTGAAAAAACACTCTCTGCATTACCTTATGGTCATTATTTTTTAATCCTCATTATGGCGCTCGAAACATGCGTATTGTTTGTCGGCGCTAATACAGGATTTTTAGGCGGTCCGGCCGTGCTCGCCAACATGGCGATCGATGGATGGGTCCCTCGACGCTTCAGAACGTTATCCAGTCGCTTAGTCGTGCAAAACGGCATCGTCTTGTTTGGCGTGGCAGCAGTCATTATCGTATTAATGACACAAGGTTCTGTTTCTGAATTGGTTATTTTATATAGTACCAGCGTTTTTATTACGTTTACCCTTTCGCTCACAGGCTTATGTATTTATTGGGCAAAAAATCGAACGAACTGGAAATGGATGGTACGCTTACCATTATCTATTGTCGGCTTTCTAATTTGCGCAAGCATTTTAGTTACGATCATCTTAAGCAAATTTATGGAAGGTGGCTGGTTAATTTTATTCATCAATGGCTCCTTTATTGCTCTGGGCATAGCCATTAGCTATCATTATAAAAACATTAAAAAACAAGTCAAAAAGCTCGATCAATTATTTACATTTCCCGTTGCCACAACACAAGAATTTGCCCCTCCTATCGATACTGATTTACCGACCGCGGTATTCTTTATCGGCGATAGCATTGGTGAAGGCATGCATACCGTATTATGGGCACACCGCATGTTTTCAGATTACTTTAAAAACTTTATTTTTGTCAGCAGCGGCGTTGTCGATGTAAACAGTTACGAAAGCGACAAAGCACTCGAGCAATTAAAACGAAAAGTGGACAAACGATTACAATATTTCGTCAACTATTCCAAACAACACGGTATCGCCGCGACATCCCTATGTTCCTTTGGCACAGATACCGTGCAAAAACTAATTGAGATGTCTGAAGAAATCAAGATTCAATTTAAATTACCGATTTTCTTCTCCGCACGACTCGTACTTAAGAATGAAACTTGGTTCACGCGTCAACTCCACAACGAAACCCCCATTACCTTGCAACGCAATTTGCACCTACGCGGCATGCAGATGATTATTTTGCCGGTGATGCTGGGGAAGTAATTAGGATTCGTATATATGCATTTCCTCTCAGTTGATTAATCATATCTTCAATCCCCTCTTCAATCTTGCGATTAAAAATGAGTTGCTCGACTTGCATGCGCTGCGCTTTCGTGGTTTTGGCAACGTTGCGCTCTGCTAACAACTTAACAATTTCAAACCCACTGACGGTTTGAATCGGATCGGAAATTTGCCCCACCTTCATATTTTTAACCACTTGCGCAACGGGCATAGAGAATTCTGCTAATTGCTTCCAACCTAAATCACCGCCTTTCAACGCATTGCTGCCCGATGATTTCTCAATGGCTGTTTTCGAAAAATCGGTTCCCGATTTTAATTGTTTGAAAATCACATCCGCATCATTTTTAACTTGGTTGACTTGATCCGGCGATGGCGCATCCGGTAACGCTAACACGATGCGTTGCAAATGATATTCACGCAACGCGCCAGAACTTCCTAGCGCAATGTTTAAAAAGTTATCCACTTCTTGCGGACTAATGCTAATACGCGCAACCACCTCGCGCTGCTCCAGCTCTTTCATCATCAACTCTTCGCGCGTTTCTTCACGAAAACTTTCAATCGTCCAACCATCTTTTTGTACGGATTTATACAAATCATCGACACCGATCTTATTGTTTTGTGCAATATCACTAATTTGAGCATTCAACTCGGTATTGCTAATTTGAATCCCCATTTTTTTTGCCGCTTGAACTTGCAACAGTTGATCAATCATCTGCTGCAACACTTGTTGTGTTAACACACTATCAGATGGGATGTTGAACTTCGCGCGCTTCATTTGCGCCTTCATCATCGCCGTTTTTTGATTTAATTGCGCTTGTGTAATCACGCCATCATTCACAATCGCTGCAACACTGTTAATCGGCGTAAAACCAAATGCATTGAATACCATCACGCAACTCAATACAAAACCACATAAAGCCACCACATATATTTTTTTCATATTAATTATCCTTTCCAAATGTATCTGTATAACCCAAAATGCCGGATGATAAAAAGTCATCTGGCGATCCACCCGTCCCCACGTCACCCAATCCTTTAAATGCAATTTGCAACGAAGTAAGATCATCATACTCCGTATGAAATCGCGGCGACGGCCCCACTGTCAACAACGTTCGTCCCATCACAAAACGCACCGCCCAACAACAGCTTTCATACGCAACGCCATACAAAAACGCCTGTGCACGTGTATGGCTCCAATTATAGTTCCAACGCCCCATCAAACTCCAGCGATTATTGAGCGCCCAATAAGCCCCAATATCGGTCTGTTTTAAATCATTCCGAGGGCTATCGGATGGTTCTCCTGGTATCACATCACCTCCTCTCACATAGTTATACCCCGTATTTATAATATGGTGTGCATCCGTCTGATATTGTAAGGCAACATTTTGATTATCAAATTTATTAATCAATGAATTCCAAGTGGTGCCCGCATTTGCGCTCCAGTGCAGATCAAAATTATATGTCCCCAATGCTGCGATCGGCGATACTGAACGTTTGTCAGTTGAACTAATAGAATCAGCTGAGGATCCATATTCCGCATTGACCCTACGATCGTTAAAATATCGAATTTGGCCAATGCTCGCGCTTGCTTTTTGATCCCCGGTGTTATCATCAATAAAACGTGTCGTCAGCCCTAACGTCACTTGATTAGCATCCCCAATACGATCGACCCCAACAAACTGATTATCTAAAAATAAAGAGTTATAACTAAACGATTGCGTTGATGTATTAAATACAGGAATGCGAAATTGATCTCGAAAAGGAACGTACAAATAATAAACCTGCGGCTCTAACGTTTGTCGATACTGATAATGAAACAAATGAACATTGCGATCAAAATACAATCCTGTCGATACATCAAAAATAGGAATAACAATTCCAGGGGTAGTGGGCAACTGGCTGGGCGTACGACTCAAATCGTATTTTGTTGCTTGCAACTGAACTCGCGGCGTAAAAAATGCGAATGGCCACTGTATGGGTAAGCTAATGGCCGGCCTGACGCTCATTCGATCCCCAATCAAAGGCTTTGTTATATCCTTTGGATTGCGTGCCATCCAAAAACGCACAAACTCCGTATTAACAGCATAATCCAAGCCTAACCATTGATCTGGAAAATCACTATTCAACTGTAACTGCGGAATTTGCGCATATTGATTCTCCACATCTCCTTGATTGACGGGATGTAATGTTTGATAATCTTGCACATTGCCTAAAAAATTCCAATGACTTCCCAAATAATCAATTTGCGCTTGTCGTAATAATTGATTATTACTATTGTCCAATATATTTCGAGAAAAATCTTGAACGAAATAATCATCGCTCACCGAATTATAATCCACATCGCCCTGCCAGTACGGACTCCATTGAGTATGATTCTGCCACGACAAGGCACGTCGATTGTCGCTGTCGTTTTGCAATGCATTAAAAGTTGGGCTAGAACCCCAGTCCTTGCCGGCTGTTTTTTGAAAATAATGAAACGCGCGATCGTTAAAAATATATTCTAGTCCAAGTTGTCCAGAATTTTTTTCTGTCAAATAACGAAAATTTCCATCCCACAAAACACCACGCTTATACATCGCTGTCGGCGTAATTGTTGCATCATAGTTAGGCGCAATATTCCAATAAAAAGGTAAAGCGATTGTCACCCCAGCGCTTCTCGTGCGAGTATAAGAGGGTAATAAAAACCCCGTATGCCGATCTTTATTAATAGGAAAATTAAAATAGGGCAAATAGAAAAAAGGAATGCCTTTGAATAAAAATCGATTATTTACACTATAGCCGCGACCCGCTTTAGTATCAAGATGAATGCTGCTCGCCTTTATCTTCCACAGATCGCCGTTCGGCGGACAAGTGGTATAGGTTGCGTTTTGCATTTCCATCTTTCCGGGTTTTATTTGCTCTGCCTTTGTTGCTTGTCCCCATGCCGTCATCGTGTATGTTCGATTTTCTATTTTTTTTGTTTTAGGTTCTTTAATTGTCTCCATTTTCGTTGTACCAATCGACAAGCGATACAATACATCATGCAACGTGATCATTTTTGTTTTCAAATTCACATCGCCTTTTTTTGCAATCACTAATTTATCCGGCTCGCGCAACCGCACATTGCCAACGCCGGTAATGGTATGAATTTTTCCTGTATTTTTATCCGGATAAAGATACGCAACATCGGACGTTAATTCTTGCTGCGGCCGTGTGAGACGCACATGCCCTGTTAAAGTTGACACGCCTTTTTTCAACGAATACAACGTTTGATCTGCCGCCCAATTATAATTATCCTCTTGTGACGCTGCGAGCGGATTCTCCTCATAGAATATCGGCAACGCGCTATAATAGCCGCCGCAAAGATTTTTGTTGGTTTTGGCAACAATCCAGCCTAATTGATCTGACACAGAAGGAATTTGCTGAACTGACGAGTTTGCCGTAACACACAAGGGCGCCAATATCCAAAGTAGCATTATTAATTGTTTCGATTTCAGAGCCATGCTCTTCCAATTCGCCAGATTACACATTATCATAATGTGGCTTAGGATATCACAGGAAACGCCATGGACCAACGCAAACAAGCTCTAAAATGCTGGTTATCAAAAACGCTTAATATGCCAAATATTGACCTACGGCCATTGGCAGGCGATGCGAGCTTTCGTCGATACTTCCGACTACAGCTCGACCATAACAATTTTATCGCGGTCGATTCGCCGCACGACAAAGAACCTTTTTTTCCATTCATACAAGTCGCCAATATCTTTAAAAACCTAGGTTTAAACGTACCACATATTTTTCATACCGACGAAGCGCAGGGATTTTTATTAATCTCTGATTTTGGCAACAAAGTATATTACAGCGAATTAAACATAAAAAACGCGGATAAACTATATCGCATGGCTATCGACAAATTATTAATTTTCCAAACCTATGCAACAGAAAGCGATGTAACATTGGCATCATTTGATCAAATCTGGATGTTAGCAGAATTAAAAAATTTTTCGCATTGGTTTCTAGAAAAATATTTAGAGCTCGACTTGCCGCAAAATGTTTTGCACGATATATTTGAGCTACTTTTAAAAAATGCAGATGAGCAACCACAAGTTTTTATCCACCGTGATTATCATTCAAAAAACCTAATGCTACTCCCGAATCACGAATTAGGTATTTTGGATTTTCAAGATGCGATGATAGGACCCGTGACGTATGACTTAGTGTCGCTCTTACGTGATTGTTATATTGATTGGCCGGCCAACCAGGTTTTAACATGGACCAAATCATATTATCAATCTGCCATGAAAAACAAGCTATTTCATGCGTCGGAACAGCAGTTTTTGCGCTGGTTTGACCTCATGGGCATGCAACGACATTTAAAAGCAATTTTTATCTTTGCCCGCAAACAATTGCGTGATAATAATGATGCTTATTTACAATATATTCCGCGCACGTTAAAGTATGTCCAAGCGATTTGCGATCACTATACAGAGTTAACCGCGTTTCAAAAACTACTCAATGCGCGTATTATCCCCGCTTGGCAACAAAAATGGAAAACAACATGAAAGCAATGATATTGGCCGCTGGCCTTGGCACGCGCATGAAAAAAATCGGCGAAGAAACACCCAAAGCATTGCTGCTCATTAATAATCGCCCCTTGATCGTTTATCATTTAGAAAACTTAGCAAACGCGGGATATAAGGAAATTGTCATTAACGTTTGCGCACATGCCGATAAAATTAAAAAAACATTAAAAGATGGCAGAGAATTTGGCGTGCATGTTCACTATTCCACTGAAACCGAACCACTCGGTACGGGCGGCGGTATTGCAAAGGCATTACCTTTATTGGGAGATCAACATTTTTTAGTGATAAGCACAGATATTTGGACTGACTACCCCTTAAACCAATTACCCGCCTACTTGCCCAGCTCTGCACATTTAGTTCTGGTGGATAATCCGCCCGATCATACACAAGGTGATTTCGGATTAGAAGATGGCATTGTCATATCTTCGGGCGAAAATAAATCAACCTATGGCGGCATCGGTCTCTTTCATCCAAAATTATTTAACAAACCGCGATCCAATATTTTTTCAATTATCGATGTACTAAATCCCGTCATTGCCAAACGACAAGTGACCGGCGAACATTATCAAGGAAAATGGATTAATATTAATACACCAGAGATTTTGAAACGAATAGATAAGTAAACTCCCGTCCTCCCTGACGAGGCGCGGCCGAAATACTGGATTCTCCCTCTCTCTCGTCATCCCGGAAAATGCGAAGCATTTATCCGGGATCCAGAGAATATATTTCTGGATTCCGGATATCGCTCTGCAATGGCAGAGCGATTCCGGAATGACAGGAAAAAAAGAACCGTCATCCCAGAAAATGCGAAGCATTTATCCGGGATCCAGGGAACGCTTTAGTTCTGCACGTCGATTCCCCTGGATTCCGGATATTCCGCCGTTGGCGGAATTCCGGAACGACGATACACCAAGACGATGCGCCAAACTATGATTTAACAAAAATTTATCCTATAATGCCTTATGCGAAAAACGATTGCCTTTATAACAGGATGTTTAATTTTGAGCGGTTACGCTTTTGCCGGCAGCTTTCAGCTATGGCAACAGAGCGCAAGTCAAATCGGCGATGATGGCGCCGGCACTGCTGCAAGCGCGAACGATGCGACAACTGCCTATTATAATCCAGCAGGACTCACGCGCATCAAACACCAAGACATGGCGATTTCTTTGTTGGGCGCCATCACCAATATTAAATTTAAAGGTCAATTAAACACAAGCCCAGCGATCACCGGGTTTAACAACTCAGGCACGGCGCAAGGCGGCGAATCTAATTTTATTCCCACCCTGCTTTATGCCGCACCACTCAGTGATCAATGGGCATTTGGATTCAGTATCGCCTCTCCTTTTAATAACTATACCAACTACAGCCAAAATAATTTTACGCGATACACCCTGACAGAAAACACGATCAAAACAACTGATATCAGCCCTTCTTTCGCTTACCGACCTTTCAATCCAATTTCGATCGGTATCGGCGCAGATGTCGAACGATTTCAAATGGAATATAATCGCGTCGATACCACAACATCGACAGTTAATGATTCGCTTGTCACCAATAAATTAGATGATTGGGCCTATGGCTGGAACGCGGGCATGTTATGGGAAATTTCAAATAACACGCGCATTGGCGCCAGCTATCATGCCAAAATCACCTATCACATTGTAGGAAATAGCCGCTTTTCTGGCACCGGCACAAACAGCACACGCGCCACGTCAGACGTTTATCTGCCACCATTAACTATTTTCAGTGTTTATCACGATTTTAATACTCATTTTACCATGATGAGCACCATCAGTTACACACAATGGGCAAAACTCGGCGCACTCACATTAAATAATGTTGCTGGCATCTCATCACCCACAACGATTACCTTACAAGATGAAATGCAAAATGCCTGGCGATTTGTGTTAGGCGCACATTATCAATTCGCCCAACATTTTAAATTGCGTGGCGCCATCGGCTATGACCAATCGCCGACAAATGATAAAACGCGCGATATTTTTATTCCCGACGCCAATCAATATATTCTTGCCCTCGGCTTGGGCTATGAGATCAATCAAACCTTCAGTCTAGATTTGGGTTACAGCCATGCATTCACCCAACATGCTTCTGTTAATCACACACAAACCTACGGCGCGACCACGATCACCGATACTGGCAATCTTCAGCAAAACACTGACATGATTGGGTTGCAATTGAACTGGCTCATGACCTAGCCCACGTAAGTAGCGAAAAATCTCTTGAATACAAAACTTATTTCTATATAATACCGTTTTAACTATCCTTAAGGATTTCACCATGAACCTAAAATCTCATATTCGTGAGTTTCCTGGTTTTCCTGAGCCTGGTATTTTGTTTAAAGATATCTCACCAATACTAAAAAACCCCAAAGCCATGAATTATGTGTTGGATCAATTTCATGAGCATTATAAAAACGAACGGGTTGATATCATCGCCGGAATGGAATTGCGTGGCTTAATTTTTGCGGCCGCATTGGCTGCAAAATTTGATAAAGGTTTATTCATGATTCGAAAACAAAATAAATTGCCCGGCCCTACTATAAAAAAAGGCTACGATATCGAATACGGTAATGCTATCATGGAAGTACAAAAAGACGCGCTCGAACCCGGACAACATGTATTAGTTGTTGATGATTTATTAGCAACGGGCGGAACCGCACATGCTGCAGCAGAATTAATTGAAAAACTCGGGGGACATGTCGCGGGTTTTTCTTTTGTCATCGAACTTTTACAATTAAAAGGTCGTAAAAAAATTAATAACTTTAACATTCAAACATTGGTGAACTATAATGCCTAACAAACAATACTTACCGGTCGAAATCGCTATTATGAGCGGTACTGGCCTTGATCAATTAGATAAATTAAACAACGTCGAACAAATCACAATGAACACGCCATTTGGCTCGCAGTCCGCGCCAATTATTGCATGTGATTATTTTGGCACACGCGTCGCATTTTTAGCACGTCACGGCAGATATCACGAATTACCACCGCATAACGTGCCTTATCGCGCAAACCTATGGGCGCTTAAACAACTCGGTGTTAAATATGTTTTATCGCCTTGCGCGGTTGGCAGCTTGCAAGAGCATATCAAACCTGGCCACATCGTCTTATGTGATCAGTTCATTGATTTTACCAAATCGCGTCACAATACTTTTTATGACAAAGATCAAGTCTATCACGTATCGTTAGCCGATCCGTTTTGTCACCACTTACGTCAGCTTGCCATCAGCACCGCTAAAACATTAGATTTTGAGTTTCATGAAACGGGTACTTATATTTGCATTGAAGGTCCACGTTTCTCAACACGCGCAGAATCCCGCTTTTTCCAAGAATCGATGAAAGCCGACGTCATCGGTATGACGATGGCGACGGAATGCGCGCTTGCACGTGAATTAGAACTCTGCTATTTAGCCATTGCCACATCCACCGATTACGATTGTTGGCGCGGCACACCGGTCAGTGCAAAGATGGTAGAAGACTCGATGAAAACGAGCATTAAAAACGTGCAACGTTTATTAGAAAAATTAGTGCCAAAAATTCCAAAAAATCAAACGCGCACCTGCGCCTGTTCGCATGCGTTAAAAAACGCGTGTCAGACTCTAAATAAAGACTCAGCTCAGAGGTAAGCAGATATTCACTATGAGAATGGCAGACATTAGAAAACACGATGAATTATTTAGAAT
>Ga0155284_151_pt2 | contig 23213 bp, 20 predicted proteins | sample RifCSPhighO2_02_FD_106252 | JGI IMG/M metagenome (GOLD analysis project Ga0155284, IMG submission 106252) | Gammaproteobacteria bacterium RIFCSPHIGHO2_02_FULL_42_13 | reverse complement strand
CCTCCTGATTGTTACTCAGAATCAGAAGTATACTCTCTTAACTACCCGCCTAAAATTGTCTAAAAATTTGGGGTCATTATACCTTTATGTTATGCGAGCAGAATTTGTAACAATAATATACGATCTTTGTACGGAAATCGATGAGGTTTTGCATAAGCCTGGCTTAAAGGACTTTTGTGACGATTTTTATGAACCACTCGAGCCCACCTTGGGATTGCCTGATTTTCGAAAAATAATTCAATCAGCTTCTCAGAGACCAGAGCAGGAAGCAAGAACGCGTGCAGCACACCTTGTAAGAGATTGGGGAGTAACCCGAGTGGAGGGGGGTGGAGAATCGCGTTTATTATCTCGCTACTTTGGTAAAGCAGCACCTTCTTCTTCAGGAGCAGCTTCCCCCGGTAGGGCGGCCGCCGAAGCAGGTGCCGGAGCAGGCGGGGCTGGTGCTGCTGGATCTTCTTCAGAAGAACGAAGAAGAGCAGCACGACTCGCCGCCGAAGTTTCCCCCACTGGGGCAACAGCCGGAGCAACTCCCGGAGCAGGCGGTGCTGGTTCTCCGACAACACCAGCGAGAAGGGTAATGACGGCGGCACGACGCTAATAGCTATAGGTGTTTTGCATATCTTGCGAAAGACGCCGTTGCTGGTTCAAGCAGCGGCGTTATTAAATTGATTCTTAAAATGATTCTTAAAAGTTCTCTTATTTTATCCCGTTTTTTGGGCTAATAAATTGGCGTTTATAGCCCAATATATGCTATTATATGAGCTATAAATACGGGAAATATTATTTATGAATTGGATATGGGAGTCGGATGAGTGGTTTAATTTTAAATACGATACGCTCGTTCTAGGTGACTTGGAAAACCAATTTTTGCACCAATCTGGATTACTCCAGGGTGAAACGAAGCATATTGACAAGGAGGAGGCACTCAATCTTATGATTGATCTGGCGTGTGATGAAGGACTATCCTCCTCTGCGATAGAGGGAGAAATTCTGAATCGCGATAGTTTGAGAAGTTCAATCCAAAAAAATTTAGGATTAAAATTTTCTCAAAAAACATCGCCAGCCGAAGAGGGGATGAGTGAGATGCTGACTTCTCTTTATCAAGAGTTTGCTGCGCCACTATCCGATCTATTGCTGTGTCGTTGGCATGAAATGGTGATGCGTGGACGTTGGGATATTCCTGGAATTGGCGCATATCGACAACATAGCGAGCCAATGCAAATCGTTTCTGGCTATGTGGGTAAAGCAAAAGTACATTATGAAGCCCCGCCTTCTGCGGTGGTGCCGATCGAGATGCAACGTTATATTAAGTGGTATAATAAAACACGACCATTTTCTGCAACGTCTTTACCTATTTTAACACGCGCGGGCATTGCACATTTATATTTTGAATGCATTCATCCATTTGAAGATGGAAACGGTAGACTCGGTCGTGCTATAGCGATAAAAGCCATTTCTCAAGGGATCAATCGACCCACTATTATTGCCTTATCAGATATCCTTAATCAGGATAAAAAAAATTATTATCATGCGCTCGCCAAAAACAATTGCAGCAATGAAATCACGGAATGGTTACTTTATTTTGGACAATCAATTCTTAAGGCACAGCAATATACGCTTGATATTATTGATTTTGTGATTGCAAAAAAGAAATTTTATGCGCATTTTTCAGATCTGTTAAATCAAAGACAACGCCGAGTGATTGAGCGCTTATTTCTCGCAGGGACAAAGGGGTTTGAAGGAGGATTAAGCGCGAAAAATTATATGAGCATTGCAAAAACCTCTGCTTCAACGGCCACGAGAGATCTTCAAGAATTGGTGAAAATGGGGGCATTATCAGCCGAAGGCGAGCTAAAAAGTCGACGTTATTTTTTAAACGTGAGTTCCGGATAGGCGTGCGAGAAACCTCATCATTCATCCGCAGTCGCAGGAAATTTCTCCTCCACTGGTGGCGTTGTCGAAATGACAGGCACCGACTGCAACTCAACCTTTTCAATTTTATTAAACCGCGATGCAATTTTTTTGGCGGACTTGTTTACATCTTCGGCATCTTCATGCGCTAAGCGAACATGTTTGGCTAAGTTATCCATGCGTTCTTCAAAGCGGCTAAAGTCTTTTGATAACATGATTAAATGTTCGCGAATGATATGCACTTGTTGGCGTGTCGCCTCATCTTTTAAGACTGCGCGGGCAGTGGTTAAAATCGCCATCATCGTGGTGGGGGAAACCAACCAAACATGCATGTGTTGCGCCAATTCATTGAGCTCTGGAAAATGCGCATGAATCTCCGCAAACACCGCTTCAGCCGGAATAAACATTACCGCGCCATCGCTGGTTTCTTCGGGAATAATATATTTACTCGCAATATCTTGAATATGCTTTTTAATGTCTTGTTTAAACTGTTGTGTGGCGGCTTGTCGTTCTGTGGCGGCTAGCGATTGATCGGTCATGAATCGATAACTCTCTAACGGAAATTTTGCATCAATCACAATATTGCCAGTGGGTTTAGGCAAAAACAAAATACAATCAGCACGCAGACCATTTTTTAACGTGTGTTGTAACGCAAAATGACTTTCTGGCAACATATTACGAATGAGTCCAGCAAGCTGTATTTCGCCAAATGCACCGCGTGATCGCTTATCATTTAAAATTTCTTGCAAACCAACGACATTGGTCGAGAGTTCGGTGATTTTCTTTTGTGCTTCGTCGATTAAGGCGAGCCGTTTGATGACATCGGTAAAAACTTCCGTGGTTTTTTCAAAGCCAGCGGTTAAACGTTTTTCGACCTGGCCACTGATTTCTTTTAAACGTTGATCCGTTGATTGCGTCAGACTGTCGACTCGTTTGCTGATTTCCTCACGAATATGTGCCATGGTGGTTTGCAGACTTTCTTGGAGTGTTTTTAAGCTCTTTAATTGATGTTCATCGAATTGAGCACGGTGTTGATGCAGTGCTTGTTGCAAGGTTTCCTTCAAATCTGTGAGTGTACGCTGTTGATAAATGGTGCTGTTTGTAAGATTTTCGAACAGTTTTTGTTGAGTTTCAGCCGAGACTTTTCGGAATAGATCATCGCTAAACCTAGAATTTTCTTCAATTTTAGTGGTTAATATCTTGATTTTATTTGCATTTAAAAGGTGCGATAACGTTACTCCAATAACGACGACCAAAAGCGCCACCATACTATCGATAAACATCACCATCATGTTCATATTTTTACCTTAGTTTTTAGAATGCATAATAAAAAGCATATCATATCTAGGAATTATTTGTCATACTGCCTCTTTGATGCCTAAAGAGGAAGATCACCATGCCATTAACTCCCGCAGAAGAAAAGTTACATGATGCCGTTCGAAGTGGAGATGCAGCAGAAGTTTCTCGCTTATTAGCGATGGATGTCGATGTGAATGCGAGTGATGATTATGGTCGGACAGCTTTACATTATGTGTTAACACGAGGAACTATCCCGATTGTTATCATGTTGTTAAAGCATGGTGCTAATCCAGATCAAGACGATATAGACGGTAATATCGCATTACATCTTGCGATTGGGTGTAAACAGAATGCGATAGTAGAAATTTTATGTCGGGTAACCAAACATATAGATTTTCGGAATCAGAATGGCCTGACACCATTACACTTGGCGGCACGGCGGGGTTCTGTGGCTATGCTTGATTGCTTGTTAAAGAGCGGTGCTAATCCTCGTGAAATGGATGGAAATGGACGTGCCGCGTTATTTCACGCGCTGTCCTATACAAAACGAGCAGCATTTCAATACGAGATGGTAAAATCATTGTTATTGCAGAATGCTGATCCGATGGAAGTTTATCCCGATGGTAGCACGCCGCTTCATTATGCAGCATTTGAGAAGACAGTGGGATTATTGTTAGATAGCGGCGCATCAATAAGTGCAACAAATAATTGGGGTGAGATGCCATTAGATACGCTTTTTGAGTGGTTAAGAGCTCGGAGTTCATCCCCCGTACCTCTGGAAGAAGTTAATGATCATCTATATGATGTAGCTTTACAAATAATTGCCTGCCGTTTTTTACGAAACGGGGCAGGAATTAATAGAGATTTTACGAGGTATCGATTGGCTACGTTATTAACTAAACATCCAACAGTTTTAGAAAACGCCGTTGTAGTCGGCGCAAGATTTCGCATTGGCTATCAACTTCCAGAATCTGCGATTAAAACGCCAGCTGAATTTTTTGCACGTACTTGGACGGATTTACAGTATTTGCGATTTATGGATATGACAGAAAAAGCTTGCCAGTCAGATCCAGAAAATCGGGCATTAGCTGAATTTCGTGATGCCTTACATGCAAAGATGCAAACACGTTCTTTAAGATTAGCCGCAGTAATGGTGGCGGCGGATACCCCAGCTCTATGTCGTCCAATTGCAGAAGACATGGTTCATCTTTATCGCACGGGGCAAATGCGAGGAGGTTCAAGTTGTCCAAAAGACATGTATCCTTTACTGTTTGCACATCCCAAAATACAGCAAGAAGTGAAGCGCTTAAAGACCGAGCGCGTTCTTGGGGCGGCGTATGATTCGGCAGGGGCAGGGGCGGATCCTGTATTACCTCGAAGTCGTTGATTTTAAATCCTGGTTATTGTCATACCGGAAATTTCGCATAGCGAAATTATCCGGTATCCAGGAAATACTTTATTACACGCCTGGCCGCAACGCAAACCGCGGAATTGTCGCAAACCAGGCGCGTTTGTTTATTTCGTTATTTAATTCCGGATGGTTTTTGGCGAAGGTTTTCCAAGTGGATGTTGGGTGATTGATTAAATAAATAGTGCTAAGTCGCAGCGCTTTTAAAAAGACTTTAATTTTTGGATCATTGGCTTTATCTTTATTGGCAATCAAAATTAATTCTGAATAGGGGTCCATGCCATATTCTTCTGGATAGAAAACTCGTGTTTTTTGTCCAGCTAATTGGATTTCGATCGGCTCAAAATTTCGCATGGCACCGGTAATTGCATCGACTTTTTTGCTCAGGAGTGCCTGTGCTAAATTATAATGTACGTTGATCATATGAACATCTTTTAGGGTTAGGTTGTATTTTTTTAACATGATGCGCAGCATTTTGTGATTGCTTGCGTCACTGCTATAACCGATGTTTTTGCCTTTTAAATCTGCCGGTGTTTTTATTTTACTGCTCGCGAGTACAACCAAACAATCGAGCGGCATCGGGATTAACGTGCCGATTTGTTTGAGCGGCAATCCTGCGGCGACTTCTTGTTTAAATTGCAACGCATAGGTGACGCCGATATCTGCTTTTTTTGCGGCGACTAATTTGGGTGGATCAGAAGGATCGGCGGGCGGGATGAATGTAACATCAAGGCCAAATTTTTTATAAAACCCTTCTTGTTGTGCGACAAAAAGTGGTGCATGGTCGGGATTGACGAACCAATCGAGCATGACGGTGAGGGGTTTGGCCTGGGCGGTTTGAGAGAACAACTGAATAATGAGAGTGAAGAGCGTAATAAAAACAAATTTTGTCATTCCGGAATTGTTGCGCAATGGCGCAACAATATCCGGAATCCAGGTTGTATGATTTCTGGATCCCGGATATTCCGCCTTCGGCGGAATTCCGGGATGACAGCTATTTTCCCCGTCATTCCGGAATTCCACTTTCGGCGGAATTCCGGGATGACAGCTATTTTCCCCGTCATTCCGGAATTCCACTTTCGGCGGAATTTCGAAATGACACCTCTTTTCTCCGTCATTCCGGAATTGTTGCGCAATGGCGCAACAATATCCGGAATCCAGGTTATATGATTTCTGGATCCCAGATGTTCTACCTTCGGTGGAATTCCAGGAGGATGACGGGTTATTTTTCATATTTCCTCCTTCTGCCATGGAATGGCAACTTTTAATAATCGATCCACCGTAAAATATAAGCCGATGGTTAGTAGCGCAATCATCAATAATGCGGCAAACATCACATTAATTTGTAAGCGTGCATTTGCATTTAACATTAAAAAACCTAATCCTCGACTCGATCCCACCCATTCGCCGACGATGGCGCCAATCGGTGCAATGGCGGCAGCTACGCGTAATCCGGTTGCAAGGGAGGGTAATGCGGCGGGAATTTGAATATGTAGCAACGTTTGCCATTTGGATGCATTCATCGTTTTCGCCAAATCCAACCACACAAAATTAGTTCGACGCAATCCATCATAAAATGAATGGGTGATCGGAAAAAATAACATAATAATCGTTGTAATAATTTTTGATGTGATGCCGTATCCAAACCAAACCACTAAAATGGGCGCGATGGCGAAGGTGGGAATCGCTTGGCTGATCAATAAAATGGGTAAAAACCATAACCGCGCGAGACGAAAATACATGATAAAGATGGCGCTCAATATGCCGAATAAGGCACCGAATAAAAAGCCTAATAACGTTTCGATCAGTGTCGGAATGGTTTGCGTGAGAATTAAAGCGCGATCGAGAAATAATGTTTTAAACACTTGTATGGGCGTCGATAAAATATAGGGGGGTAAATGAAAAACCATGACTATGGTTTGCCAGACGGTCAGCAGTACAATTGTGATAAGGATGAAGCGTTTTAGCATGGTGGATTCCCGTCATTCCGGAATTCCGCCAACGGCGGAATTCCGGAATGACACCTCTTTTCCCCGTCATCCCGGAATTTCGCGAAGCGAAATATCCGGGATCCAGGGAATATATTTCTGGATTCCGGATATTGTTGCGCTTTAGGCGCAACAATTCCGGAATGACAAGGTGTTGTTGCCTTCTTTAACTGACTCAACAAATCCGCCTGTAATGCCAGCAATTCCGCATCCGTTGGATCGCGTGGTTTTGGGCGTATGGGCTTAATAGGATTGCTCAATTGTACGGGTTGTCCGGATAAAACATAAATAATATCGCCGAGCCTCAGTGCTTCGAGTGGATCATGTGTGACGAGCAAAACAGTTTTGTCTTTTAATAATTCCGCAGCCAAATCTTGTAATTTTAGGCGCGTGATAATATCTAATGCTGAAAAGGGCTCGTCCATCAGAACGATCGGTCGATGTTCCATCAGCGTGCGCGCGAGAGCAACGCGTTGTCGCATGCCGCCGGATAATATATCAGGTCGTTTATCTGTCACTTCTTCTAAACCTACTTGCTTTAGTAAGGATAATGCTTGTGCACGAATGTGAGCGGTGACTTTTTTTCGCAAACGATAGCCGATTAAGACATTGTCTAAAACATTTAACCAGGGCATCAGTCCATCTTCTTGCGCCATATAAACAATGCGATCACGAATGGGCAATTGATCGGACGTTTCGACTGAAAAATTTAATATCTTGCTGTCTGTGATTAAATGCGCGATGGCTCGTAAGAGTGTGCTTTTGCCAACGCCACTTTGACCTAGCAAACAGATGCAACTTTTCGCCGGAATGGTTAAGGCGAAATTTTTAAATAAAGGATTATCGTGATAGTCGAGGCAAACATCTTTGATATAAATTGTGGGTGGGTTCATCGTCATTTCCTACGCGGGTATTGTCCCGATCAGGTTCAAAGGGTAAATTTCTCAGTTTCGCATATTGCGGAACACCCCTAGACATGGGATGATTGTACGGGTTTGTCTCTAAAAATCAAGGGGAATATGCTTGTATATCGGTATTAAAATATTAATTGCGTTTGTGGTCTTAGCAGCAACTTTACAAGGAGGCTTGCCGCCGCTACTTATTCGGATTAATGAAAAAACGCAACGGTTATTGTTTTATGGGGAGACCTTTTCCGGTGGTATTTTTTTGGGAGTGGGTTTAATTCATTTATTGCCCGAAGCACAATCTTATTTGAATCACAGCACAAGTTCTTACCCGCTTGCTTTTGCAATCTGTGCTTTCACGATTTTGGTTTTGTATGTGATTGAGGAGGGGGCTTATAAATTAATTTCGCCCGCCAGCCATGAATCATGGATGGTATATTTGTTAATTATTGTTTTGTCCATACATTCGTTTGTTGAGGGCACGGCTTTAGGGGTTGAAGTGACTCTGCCGAGTTTGCTGGTTATTTTTATTGCGATTATTTCACATAAATCAGCGGAGGCTTTTGCCTTGGGCGTAAAATTACGTCATAGCAAAATGAACCGCGTTGTGACCATAAAAGCAATGTGCTTGTTTTCATTGATTACGCCACTCGGGATCTTTTTAGGCGCTGAGCTTATCCATGTTTTGCACCAGACTGCTGGCTACATGGCCATTGGGGTATTTGATGCGATTGCGGCGGGAACCTTCATTTATATCGCTACTTTTCATTCGAGCAGCTCGCATGTACATGAAAATGACCACACAGTCTCAGTGTTTTTAAAGGTATCTGCTTTTGCCCTCGGCCTCGTTTTGATGGCGATCGTGGCATTTTGGATATAATTCCGTTATGATTTAAGCAAGCGTAGTAACGGGATTCGTAGGATTCCTAGCCCGTATGGAGCGAAGCGAAATACGGGATTAAAAAGATTCGTAGCCCGTATGAAGCGAAGCGGAATACGGGAATAATAAAGCTGGGGAGAATGTATGAAATTAAAGGAAGGAGATTATGGAGAATAAATATTCCCGTATTCCGCCTCGCTTCATACGGGCTACGCTTGCTTGCGGCCGAGTTGTGGAGAATGAATATTCCCGTATTCCGCTTCGCTCCATACGGGCTACGGTTTCTTGCGGCCGAGTTGTTGAAGCTGCATGTATAATACTATCTATATTGCTTGGCAACAGTGTTTTATACGCACAGCCTCAGCTTGATATCATTTCCCCGCTGTCTTCAATCTTTAGTATTGATCAAACTGTTCTTGCAGCCAACGCGCGTCAGCCAAAGAAAACGGTCATGACAACACAAAAGCAAGCAGCGGTGAAGAAAAAAATAGCTGCAACAACTACCGATGTCGCATCGCAAATGCAACGTAAAGTCACGCAAGCAATAGCAGAAGTGACGACAAACAAACCGTCTGCGTTGGCGGAGCGTATTCATAAAGAGAATGCGGCGTTTACAAATCCATTTAGTATTACGTTTTATAAGCCAACTTATCTTCTTCCAGGCTATCATACCACGTCACCTTATAGTGCGGTATATGCGGGTACGACACCGGATAATCAGAAAATTGATCAACTTGAATTTAAGGCACAGCTTAGTTTGAAGTTTCCTTTACTGCATAACATGTTGAGATATGGTTCTTTTTATATTGGTTATACGCAGTTATCATATTGGCAGTTTTATGCGAAGTCACAATGGTTTAGAGAAACAAATTATGAACCCGAATTATTTTGGTCAAAAAGCTTTATGCAAAATTGGGTGTTTAATGCGGGTATTGTGCATCAATCAAACGGTCGTGGCGGAACGATGGAAAGAAGCTGGAATCGGGCTTATGTTGATTTAATGTTTTCGGGACAACGCTGGCTGGTGAGTCTTAGGCCTTGGATATTAATTTTTAAATCCCGTTCGAGCGATTTACATAATCCTGATATTGATAAATATTTGGGTTATGGTCAGATGCTATTTGCTTATAAATATAAAAACACAGTGACTTCATTTACGGAGCGCAATGGTTTTTCGAGCTTATTTCGACGCGGTGCCTATGAATTTGATTTTAGTTTTCCGATTCATGATTATTTACATGGTTATGTTCAGTTGTTTGACGGATATGGGCAAAGCTTAATAGAATATAATCATTCAACCAAGGCAGTGGGTCTTGGCATTACGTTAAGTAATTGGATTTGAAATCGGGCAAAATTTCTATTTTTTAGGGGGCAATTGATCTTGTTCATGCCAACATTCGCCGTCAAAAGTATGTGGATCGTTGCTGGCGCTAGCAGCATGATGGATGTTATTAATCCCAAAAATAGATTTTAGCAGCCTGGAACGTATCCAGGGAATTAAGCACAATAATCCAATCAAATCTGTTGCAAATCCAGGCAGGATGAGCAAAAACCCCGCCATCATAGTGACTGAATTGCCCATCATATCAAACATAGGCGAGGGAGAGGATCCGCCGAATTGCATGCTCATCTGCATGTATTGTTGCATGCTAACTTGTTGTTTTTTTAGCAGAAAAAAGCCCAGGAGTGTGGTTAAAACGATCAAGAGCAATGTCCATAATACGCCTATCCACGCGCTCACTAGAATGAATAAAAAGATTTCGATCAAGGGTAAAGCATAGATAAAATACTTGATTGCTTTGTTTCGAGTTTGAATAAAGAGCATGATGGCCTCCAATGTTCGATGATTTTCTGTTATCTTATGTCTTTTTTATGGGTAAAGCGAGAAGATATGGCATATTTTTTGCCCTCACAAAAAGTTGATGTAAATTATGAAGCGCATGATAAACTCTTGCTTCAAGCGGAGAAATCAGAAAGAGAGGAGTCAGAGACATATGTTAAAAGACACACAAACCGAGAAAAACCTATTAAAAGCTTTCGCAGGCGAATCACAAGCGCGCAATCGATATACCTATTTTGCGAAACAAGCCAAAAAAGAAGGTTACGAGCAAATTGCTGCTATTTTTGAGGAGACAGCGAATCAAGAATGCGAGCATGCCAAACGATTATTTAAATTTTTAAAAGGCGGTGAGGTTGAAATTACCGCAAGCTTTCCAGCTGGCGTTATTGGTAAAACAGAGGAAAACTTAAAAGCGGCCGCGGCAGGCGAGCATTACGAGCATACGGAAATGTATCCGGACTTTGCTAAAACCGCTAAAAAAGAAGGCTTTAATGAAATTGCTGCCGCATTTACAGCTATTGCCGTCGCCGAGAAACAGCATGAAAAGCGTTACATCGATTTAATGCATAACATCGAAAACGGCCAGGTTTTTAAGCGTGGTAATATTGTTATTTGGCGTTGCCGCAATTGTGGTTATTTACATGAAGGAAAAGAGGCACCCGCAATCTGTCCCGCTTGCGCCCATCCGCAAGCGCATTTTGAATTGTTGGGGGAGAATTGGTAAATGATGAAGAAAATATTTTTTACTGCGTTTTTAATTGTTCCAATAAATATTTTGCGATTTTATATTCTGGAATCATTTCTATAAAGCCTTGATCTATGGCGCGTTCGATTAATGCTTGTTTGGTCTGGCAGTTAAATTTTTCTTTTAAAATCAGCATATAAAATTCAATTGTTCTCGGGGAGAGCTGCATGATTTTGGCGATTTGTTTTGACGTTTTTCCGCGGAGCAAGAAAAACAAGACCTCTTGTTGTTGCGGCGGTAATGTTAAATTTTTAAATTTTTTGCCGATTGAAAACGATTTTTGTTTTTTAGGGGCGTAATTTGATAATACTTGAATCAAATTGGCAGTTTGCGGATTTAAAATTTCAGTCGCATGACATTTAACACCGAGTATTTTACCGTCGGGACTAAGTTTTTGCACTTTTGTGTGCATGAATAATCTATTGTTTCCATGACAATCCTTAACCGGGTAGAAGGTGCTATAGTTATTTCCGATCAGGGCATCTTTTTCGTGTGCGCGATAGACATCTGCAAAGTTTTGCCAAGGAAAATCGTAATCAGTATGACCCAAAATATCATCAAAAGATTTTACACCAGCATATTTCAAAAAAATCTCATTACAGCAGGTTACAACGGAGTCCTCATCTTTTTCAGAAATCATACCTGTGAGGCGATCAACTAGATCCATAGGCGAAAGCTCAAAGAAAAAATAGTAGCACAATCGGATTAAAATATCAATTTTTGTTCAACAAAAAAATGCGAGCCAACGTCCCTCATTTATCCGGAACTCGCGTTTGTAGCTCTGAGCTGCTCAAACCCACGCCACGCCTATATTACAGCAGCTCAGAGCAAAAATGTAAGCCATATCTTATCGTTTGTAATCCACCTAGCTCTGAGCTGCTGCAAGCCAGGCGTGGCAAGTATCTCAGGATACCTCTTGTTGGCAGCTCTGAGCTGCGGCTTGTTTGTGACAGACCCTTACCGTATTTTCTACAGTATTCACATTTTTTGTAAAAAATATATACTCAAAGTATGAGGTGTTAAATTTAGAAAGGGTAAATAATATGAAAACTTTTTACCTGCTCATTCATCCAGATGGACGTTATGATATCCACTCGAGGCGTCCTTTACACCGAAATATTCCAGATAAGAGTAAATTATTTGAAGTGCCTGTTTCAGCGTCGCTTCAAGAAATTATCTCATTGATTCATGCAGAAAATACGTGCTTTAGTGTAAAGGATTGCATTGAAGACATATTCTGTAATGCGGCTTTGTTGCAATAAATCTTTTTTAGAATTGTTCTATTAAATCCAAACAAACATCTGTTGCTCGCTGAGGCGCTTCATTAACATTGGCCTCCGACATTTTTGGATCGCTACCATCTTTCAATAAACAATTAGAAATACCTCTTACGGCTAAAGTGGGCACCTTGGTAATCCAGCCCACTTGATACATGGCTGCCGTTTCCATATCGATCGCTAAAACATGTTCACGAAACAATAGAGAATATTCCTCTTTTGGGGCGGGGAATTGATCGCTGCTCACAATACGCCCCATATGCACATCATATTCATCATGTGATTTTGATATATCCGGAAATGAGGTTGAGGGAAACCATTCTGGTTGCATCATCTGATGATGTGGGTGAATCAATGTATGTTCAAAAGGGGTGTCGACAAATTTTGAATATATTGTCAAAAATTCGGGTTCGGCTGCTTCCGTCGCAATGACAACATCACCCATTTTAACATTGGCGGATACGCCGCCTGCAAGGCCACAAAAAATCAACAAATCAGGCTGAAACCATTCAATGACCAATGCGCTGATTGTGGCAGAATTTACCATGCCAACACCGGTTATTATTAAAATAATCTCATGTGCTTTAAAGCGACCTTGCTGAAATTCGATATGTTTCTTGTTTCCTATTTTTAAATCAGCAATATGTCGATAAAAGGGCATTATTTCTTGTAACGCAGAGGATAAAATAACGATTTTTGGCATGAGAGTTGTCCTATAGAACGGGCATTCTAATCGATATTGACGGTAAATTCTATAGCATACTGATGCAATAAATTGTATATTGCATCTCTTTATGATTTATGATGGTGAGATAATGACACCGATTGATTTTGATCCAACAAATCTAAAAACGCTATTCCAAGAAATTGGGCTTTACAGCCCAAAAGGGAAGTTCTATCAGCAGCGTGTACGCAAGCATGAACAGGTGTTTGCCTATATCAACCAAATCGAATCAGCTCTAAAAAAATTAAGCACGAAGCGCCCGGTTGTGATGGTAGATTGTGGCTGTGGCAAAAGTTATTTATCCTTTATTTTATATGAATATTGCAAAACGATTTTAAACCGAAATGTGAAGATTATCGGCATTGATAATAATCCCGATCTAATTGATAAATGTAATAAAACGGCAAAAGAACTTAAGTTCGATCAAATGCATTTTTTTGCGTCGACCGTTGGTGAATTTAAAATAGATGTTGATGTTGACATCGTTTATTCGCTGCACGCCTGTAACACCGCGACCGATCAAATGATTGCGCAGGGTGTTGCATTGGATGCGCGATATATTTTTTCGGTTTCCTGTTGTCAACATCGTAATCGAAAAAACATGAGCCAGCATCCATTAAAAAGCATTTCACGCTTTCAGCCTTATAAAGAGCGACTCGTTGATATGATTGGTGATAGCATGCGTGCGTTATTGCTTGAACATTTGGGATATGGTGTTGATATATTTGAATTTGTGGCTGCCGAGCACACACCCAAAAACATTATGCTGAGAGGGATAAAAGGCACCGCAAAAAAATACGAAACAGAAACGGCGATGACGCAATACAAACAATTAGTTGAGTTGTTTAATTTCTCGCCGGCATTAGAAGATTTATTAACCCTTAAATAGGAAGTAGAAAATGATTAAATTAGTAACCACTTATGGTGATATTGAAATTGAATTAGATCATAAAAACACACCCAAGACCGCTGAAAATTTTGAGCGGTATGTTAAATCAGGTTTTTATGACGGCACGATTTTTCATCGTGTGATGAATGGTTTTATGATTCAAGGCGGTGGTTTTGAATGTGGCATGAAACAGAAGATAACGCGCGAACCCATCGACAATGAAGCCAATAAAGGCGGCGCAAACAAAATTGGTGCGCTTGCCATGGCGCGCACCAATGATCCTCATTCTGCGACAGCTCAGTTTTTTATTAATGTCGCCGATAATAAATTTTTAAATCATGTAGGTAAAACGCCAGACAATTGGGGCTATTGTGTGTTTGGCCATGTTGTTAAAGGGATGGACGTCGTTGATAAAATCAAAGCGGTTCCAACAACTTCGCGCAACGGACATCAAAATGTACCTGTGGATGATGTTATTATTATGAAAGCGACTGTTGTTTAAAATCGGTAACAAAACGTAATAAAGCCGCTTTTTTTTCATTATTACCATGTGTGGCATAGTGCTCGCGGACAAAAGAAAACAGCGTTGGTGCATCGATAGCACCACTCACATTTATTGCGTTGAGTGTTTTCATCCACTCATAGCGTGGAAACAAATGGGTATGAAGGTGAGGGGTTAGTTCGCTGAAACAACATTGATATACTTTGTTGATCGCATATTTTTGCTGTAAGATGATAAGCGTTTTTTGTGTGATGCGAAATAACTGAAGCACGATTGAATGGCTAAGCTTGGAATAATCGATGATATGTTCCCTCGGTGCAATAATAAAATAACCCGGGATGTGAACGTCCATGTTTTGCCAAAGCACGACTTGTTGATCGCAATAAACAACGGGTGAATCTACATTATCTTTTTCATTAATCATCTGACAGATTGAACAGTTCGGTATATTCATCCGGTTATAATAGCATGATTCTTCATGGCCTCAAATAAATAATCATATCGATTATTTGCGCTCCACGCATACCACCCATTAATTTTTGAATCTTGTACTGCTTGCAGTTCTTTTTGGATATATTGAACGCGTTCTGAAGAACTCATGTGTGGATAATGATAATTGTAAGTTTCGATATAGGCATAGATATTAATGGGAACTTCATTATTGAATTGTTTCTTTAATGCGATAAGCGCATCCGTAATAGTTTCGTAGGGATGTGCTGAGTGTGTTTTATAAGGCTTAAAATGGGAAGGATACAACATGGGTACAACACTATTTGCATAATTTGCGATGGAATGTATATTTTGACCGATGCCTGTCGAGGGGCGAAAGCTCGTAATGCCAAATACGTCGGTTTGCAAACGAATATTTTTCGTAACCAAGCGATCTTTAAACCCTGCGATAACCTTATTAATATCTTCAATATTTTGAAGGGAGGGGTTTTGACTCGCCTTATAACGAATATAATCCAATTGTATTTCATGTGCTCCTAAACCGATTGCATAGTCAGCCAGCTGGTATTTCTTTTCTAGAAGTGCGGTATTTTTAATCTCATCCGGATTGCCACCGCCAGGGAAGACAATAAGCCTCGCGACATATTGAATCTTATTGGCTAGAATTAGCGCAATATTTTTCGCATAGCGATTAGAGGGATATTGAACATCTGCAACAAACGTATTGATTCCAACCTCTTTTGCTTGAGTAATGATCTTTTCTAATAGTGCAGTATGTTCAACCGTTGCTTCAGAGAGATAAATGCCTTTTATGCCTGAATTTATCAATACCGGTGGTGGATTGACCGGAATCGTTGATTTAACCGCGATAATGGGCTTGATAGGGATTATAGGGGTTATTGGCGGCGGCGGCATCAGTGTTGAGCTCTGCAACAAGAGAAACAAAAAAGTGATAAGCGCCAGCTTATCTGCGCCGACTATTTTTTTTACAATCATGTTAATAACCATCCTTGGTTTTTTAACTATAGATTATGTTATGGCGTTCGCCAGAAAAAAAATTCTCCACTTATTTCCACATAAAATATTTTAGATCTGTCTTTGGAAAACACATGTAACACTGTGATCCGTATCACTTTTTTTAAAGATTTTGCAAATAAAAAGGAAAAAAGATTTTACAAATTGAAAAAACCGTATAAGCTCTTCCAAGATTTAAAACAGGGAGAATTTATTATGTTTTTTTATCACCATTCAAAAAATACCGTGAAAATCTGTGATTAATTTAACGCGCAAACAGCGATATGGTGTTGAATTGATGCTGGATATTGCATTGCATGAGCATCAAGGCGGCGCTGTGTCAACTTTATCGATTGCACAGCGTCAAGCGATTTCAGCGTCTTATATCGAGCAGATCCTTCTGCCTTTGCGAAAGGCAGGCTTAGTGAAAAGCGTACGTGGTCCAGGAGGGGGATATCAGATTTGTAGGGATTTAGAAGATATTACCGTTCTTCATATTATTCGCGCATTGGAGAGTAGGCTCACTGAAGCAAGTGTAACGCCAAAAAAAAATAAAATACAACAATTATGGGCAGATTTAAAAACACAAACAACAGAGTTTTTAAGTACGGTAACATTGCGCACCATTATTCAGTCGAGCAATAAAGAGCATTCTTTGCCAATGAAAAAGCAGATATAGTTTTTGAGGTTCTGTTTCTATCTTATTGAAAAATAATGTATTTGCGAACACGCTGCCGAGTTTTTTATCAAAACATATTTGCTTTTTTAACAAAACATACTTGCTTTTTTAACAAAACAAGGTTATATTTATTTCCTATATTAGTGCTATCCTAAAATAGGAAAATGGGGTATATTATGCAGAATCAACAAATAAAAGCTATTGGAACCAATGGTCAGCTATCACTGGGAAAAGCCTTTGCAGGTCAGCAAGTGATAATTGATCAAATTGATGAGGGTACTTGGATCATCAAAACCGGCCAATTTATTCCTCATTCAGAGCAGTGGCTTCATATAGGCAAACATGGCGCCAAGCTTGATAAAGCGATTGAATGGGCAGAAAAACATAAACCAGTTGATAATTTTGACAAAATCGCGAGAGACCTTGAGAAGGATAAATAATGTCTGTCAAAATAGATATGAATAGTCCGATATTCCAAGAGGATTTTTTTAATCTGCAAAAGAATGAGCAACTTTCGCTTCTCAAGTCAATCAAAAAGATCAAAGCACTCACATGGTCGCAAATATATTCAGATAAAGGATTGCATTGGGAAGCCATCTTATCAAAGCAGACATCTTCTGGTGAACGACTATATTCATTTCGGTTTTCTCAAAAATACAGAGCCACAGCGCAAAGACAAGGGGATTTTCTTAGGTTGCTGACGTTGCATGTGGATCATGATAGTGCGTATTAAAAAAGGAGATGAGTATACGGAATAGGCATAATCACTTTCTCTTATTTCCAGTAAATTTTAATACCGGAAATAAGAGTCCTGACACTTCATGGCGCATCAAACCGCTGCCACTGCTGCGGGTGGCACTTCTTCTGCCACGACTTCTCGCATCTCCTGTGCCGGTGGCTTTGCTGCAGCAAAAAAAGTAGCCGCTGCTCCATGTTCAGAGTAATTTCGATCGGCCCTCCTCCAACTAGCCAGTTGTTCTGTGTCATACTCTGTCAGTAAGACACCAGAGGAAGTGATCGAGGTCGCTTCTGCCCCAGCCGCTGTGTGAGAGGCATATCCTACTGAAGACGATACCACTGCTACCTTTGGTTTTCCCACCTCCAGCACAAACATGTGTTTGATGATGCTTGAATTCCCAAACGCTTCAATCACAAAGCGCCCTTCATCTTTCGCTGCCGGGGTTCCCGTTAAGGTTCTGGTTTTGAGGTTGTATTCCAGCCAATCCGGCAAGACCTTGCCATTTGGTAAATCCATGTAGGGCCAGCGGCCGGCAAAAAAACGGTCGCCACAAGAACAGCTCACTTGCTTGCGTGGCATCTGCATCCGCACCGTGCGGACTGTCCATTTGCCAGGGATCTTAAACTCATATGGCTCTCCGGTTTCGGCCACCTCTTGTGGCTTCTTCACACATTTATCACGCAGCCTATTTAATAGTATTGAACGTCTTAAATAAGCAGTCATAACAGATAACATCACAGAACCCACCTGAAGCCCTACCTCAAACCAAGAGGAGCCATTTACGCTCAGTAAAAATTCACTGCTCGCAGCGGCTTGGCCATCGCTCGCCCGCACTTCCAGAGGTATCGTGATGCTCGACATGGTGTTGAGTAGATTCGTATCACTGCGCCTCGGGGTTCCCCAGAAGGTACGTGTTTTCTCATCAAAATGCAGCCACGCTGGCCACGGACTGTTTCCAATTATATGTGCGCTATACGCTAAGCTATCTCCATCTGCATCGGTAAATGTCTCCGCTGGAACAGCAAATTTAAAGTCACTGTCAACCCCTGTCACTTGATTGGATAAGCGCGTTATCTCTTCTGGCCGTTGATTACGATAAAAATTAAGCATAAAACTTCGACTGTAGGTTTCGCTAGTGTTGGTGGTCGCGGTGAGTCTAATCTGATACTCCCCTTCGCCCGCGAGGGCAGTGCCATGCAGTTGCCAATTCTCTTCATCAAAGATCATCCAATCCGGTAAGGCGATGCCATCACTTTGTTGTGCACTGACATTGACGATGGGTTCAGGCACCGCGTCGAAGGTATTATTGAGTGCATACACAAAAGAACGTCCTTCGATAAAACGGGGAGGTGTTGGCATTGCTGAACTGATTAATAGATTAAATTCATCCCAAGCGCTGCCGCCATGTCCATCTTCGGCCATCATCCGAATGATTAGGTTAGGTTCACCTGGATTTCCGTATAAGCGCCGTACAACAGCATCAAAGTTAAGCCAAGCGGGGAGTGACGCGCCATCTGACTGTGTCGCCCTGAAGATTAAAATATCGCTACTATCCGCATCCACAAAGGTTTGGTAGTCAAAGGTGAAATCATATCGCTCATCCGTGACCGCTATTTGATTTGGAATAGGTTGAAAGAGAACGGGGAAATGCTGAACAGATAAGTCAAATGTTGTGGATGCCGTGCCGCCTTTGGTATCTGTAGCGGTGACTTTGACGCTTAAGGGGGTTGTTAATGCTGTGTCCGGCGTGCCACTGAAAGTACGCGTACCGACGTTAAAACTTAACCAAGTCGGCAGCGGTGAACCGTCTGCTAAAGTTGCGGCATAGGTTAAGGTATCGTCAGCATCAGTGAAAGAGTCGATGGGGATGGTATAATTGAATAGCTGGCCAACATCCGCGGCTTGGAGTGAGATTGGTTGTGCCACAACGGGGAAATGTTCGACGACAATATTAAATGTATCGGAGGCACTTCCTCCTCGGCCGTCGGACGCGGTGACGTTAATGCTTAAATCTCTATATTCTTGCGATGTTCCCGTGAATTGTCTAATCGCGCCATCAAAACTGATCCATGCTGGTAGTGATGATCCGTCCGCTTTGGTTGCAGTGAATGTGAGTGGATCTCCATCTGAATCAGTAAAGCGATCAAGAGGAATCGTGTAACTGAAACTTTTTCCAATATCTGCCACCACGCTCACGCTGTCGGCACTCTGTTGGATCGAGGGGAAATGCTGGACAGACAAACCAAATGTTGTGGATGCACTACCGCCTTTGGTATCTGTGGCAGTGATTTTGACGCTTAAGGGGGTTGTCAATACAGGGGGGGTTAATGTGTTATTAAAACTGAGCGTACCGGCAGTGAAATTTAACCAAGTCGGCAGCGATGAACCGTCGGCTAAGGTTGCGGCATAGGTTAAGGTATCGTTTACATCGTCATCAGTAAAGGTTCTTGCAGGGATTTGATAACTGAATGATTCTCCCACGTTCGCGGCTTGCATTGAAATCGCTTGCGCAACGATCGGGAAATGTTCGACGATAATATCAAACGTATCGGAGGCACTTCCTCCTCGGCCGTCGGACGCGATGACTTTAATGCTTAAAACTCCTTTATCCGTTCCTTGCGGTGTTCCCATGAATTGCCTAATCGCACCATCAAAACTGATCCATGATGGTAGCGATGATCCGTCGTCCGCTTTGGTTGCAGTGAATGTGAGTGGATCTCCATCTAAATCAGTAAAGCGATCAAAAGGAATCGTGTAACTGAAACCCCTTCCAATATCTGCCACCACGCTCACGCTGTCGGCACTCTGTTGGATCGAGGGAAAATGCTGAACAGACAAACCAAATGTCGTGGATGCACTACCGCCTTTGGTATCTGTGGCAGTGACTTTGACGCTTAAGGGGGTTGTCAATGCTGTGGTCGCTGTGCCATTAAAACTGTACGTACCGGCAGTGAAATTTAACCAAGCCGGCAGCGATGAACCGTCGGCTAAGGTTGCGGCATAGGTTAAGGTATCACCTGCGTTAGCATCAGCATCAGTGAAAGAGCCGATAGGGATGGTATAATTGAATAGCTGACCAACATTTGCCGCTTGGGCTAACAGGGGCACCGAGACTATGGGGAAGTGATCCACTGTCAACGCAAACGTCGTGGAAACGGCTGGCGTGATACGGTCGCTGGCAGTAATGGTGATGTTGAAATTTCCGGCATCGTCGGATTCCGGTGTACCGGAAAAGATGCCGCTCATTCCACCAGTAAAACCAAGCCAACTCGGCAGGGGGTTTTCATCTGCCAGAGTGGCAGTGTAAATGATGGGATCGGCATTAAGATCAAGCCAATACTGGTCGGAAAATAGCATAAAAAACTTACCCACCTCTACTAATTGGGGGGCAATTGCCGTGCGCAGCATCGGTGGTCCTTCTACTCGAAAGACAAAACTGTTGCTCGCGCTACCACCCCAGGTATCGGTAGCAGTCACAACCAAAGCATAATTACCCGCATCTGCGGTGCTGGGCGTTCCAGAGAGTCGCCAATTACTGATATCGATGAGCTGTAAACCTGAACTTCCATCCGCCACCAAAGCCAGATTGCCGCTGGCGGCAACGCCTCTGGCACTACCTGGCGTGTCGTAAGTTCCCACTAAAGTGGGGTTCGCGGGTGTTGCAATATCAACAAGCTGCAAACCTGAACCTCCACCAGCCACCAAGGCCAGAGTGCCGCTGACGGCAACGCCATAGGCATCGCCTGGCACGATGATGCTGGTGGTGGCGAAAGTTCCCACCAAACTTGGGCTCGCGGGCGTTGTAATATCAATAACCTGCAAACCTGAATAATCATTCGACACCAAAGCGAGATTGCCGCTGACGGCAACGCCTTTGATCTGATCTCCTGGCGTAGTAGCGAAAGTTCCTACCAATCTGGGGCTCGCGGGTATTGCTATATCAATAATCTGCAAACCTAAATAATCATTCGCCACCAAAGCGAGATTGCCGCTGACGGCAACGCTCAGAGCAGAACCTGGCGTGGTGGCGAGAGTGCCCACCAAAGTGGAGTTCGCGGGCGTTGTAATATCAATAATCTGCAATGAACGATCACCCGCCACCAAGGCCAGATTGCCGCTGACGGCAACGCCTTTGATCTGATCTCTTGGCGTGATGTCGTAAGTGCACATCAAAAGAGGACTTGCGGGCGTTGTAATATTAATAATCTGCAACGAATAATCACCAGTCACCACAGCCAGATTACCACTGACGGCAATGCCATTGACAATACTTGGCGTATCGCAGCAAGTTCCCACCAAAGTGGGTCTCGCGGGCGTTGCTATATCAATAATCTGCAAACTTGAACCACCTTCACCCGTCACCAAAGCCAGATTACCACTGACGGCAACGACTTTGCCTTCGGCCCACCCGCCGTAAGAACCAGCAGTAAATGATATAGAGTAAAATTGTAACCAAGACGGTAAAGAGCTGCCGTCTGTTTGTCTTACGGCGAGGGATAGGGTATCGCCGTCTGCATCAACAAATGCCAAATCAGATTTTATATTCATCTGAAATGCTGTTTCCGGCCGGATGCTCTTATCTTGGATTGGAATATTAGCATAAGGATACTGGTTGCTCTTCAATAAAAAACTATCGACGACTTGTCCACCCTGATGGTCATCTGCTATCACCTTGATGGGCAATGCTCCAAGCAAAGGGACGAGCTCACTGGTAAAGCAATACTGCATTAATGAAATAATCTGCAAACCGGAATTTATATCCGCCACCAAGGCAAGATTGCCGCTGACAGCAACGCCATAGGCACTACTTGGCGTGTTGTAAATTCCACCCATGGTGGGGCTCGCAGGTGTTGCAATATCAATAATCTGCAAACCTGAATCCTCATCGGCAACCAAGGCCAGATTGCCGCTGACGGCAACGCCTCGGGCAGCACCTGGCGTGTTGTAAGTTCCAACCCGTGTGGGGCTCGCGGGCGTTGTAATATTAATAATCTGCAAACCTGAAGCCCTATCGGCGACCAAGGCCAGATTGCCGCTGACGGCAACGTTATATGCCCAATCTGGCGTGTTGTAAGTTCCATCCCAGCTGGGGCTCGCGGGAGTTGTAATATTAATAATCTGCAAACCTGAACTTCCATCCGCCACCAAAGCCAGATTGCCGCTGACGGCAACGCCATATGCCCAACCTGGCGTGTTGTAAGTTCCCACCAAGGTGGGATCCGCAGGCGTTGCTATATCAATAAGCAGCAAACCTGAATCTCCGTCCGCCACCAAAGCGAGATTGCCGCTGACTGCAACGCTCAGAGCATAACTTGGCGTGTCGTAAGTTCCCACCAAAGTGGGGCTCGCGGGCATTGAAATATCAATAATCTGCAAACCTGAAGCCTCATCGGCGACCAAAGCGAGATTGCCGCTGACGGCAACGCCGTGAGCATTATTTGGAGTGTTGTAATTTCCCATTAGCCTCTGTTGAAATACCAGCCAGCTCGGCAATGGTGAGCCATCTTCTAAGGTCGCTGATAAAAATATTTTATCCCCATCCGCATCTTGATAATCGGTTAACGTATCAATGCAATAACGGTAGGGTTGACCTGCTTCAATCACCTGGTCTGGAACAGGATTTATCACCACTGGCGGACTATTGGTGCGACGCGAGCGGTCATGTGACTCTGATGGCAGTGTCAACAACTCAAGGTGGGGAGTAGATAAAAGACTTCTTGCGGCCACTGGGTTTTCCGCAACCATCGTGTCACCTTCCAGAAGACCCTCTAATTGCAGCAGCGAATCCGGAGCGAAAACAAGCGATCGGTCATCTTCTGGGGATGATGTCATCCATCCGCCGAGCAGGCGCAAACCGAAATAACCGGTCACTCCCGCGGCGGTGGCTATAGCAACCACCTTGGCGGTCTGCCACAGAGTGTGTTTCCAGCCACGAGATTCCACTGGCGCGTCTTGGATCTTCG
>Ga0155284_156_pt1 | contig 23558 bp, 22 predicted proteins | sample RifCSPhighO2_02_FD_106252 | JGI IMG/M metagenome (GOLD analysis project Ga0155284, IMG submission 106252) | Gammaproteobacteria bacterium RIFCSPHIGHO2_02_FULL_42_13 | reverse complement strand
AGACATTGCGCGAGATGTATGTTGCACGGTGATTCGCGATCAGTCGCATGAAATTTTCCAATTTGTATCTGCATCTGTTTTTTTTGATGAGCAATAATTTTTGCGTCATATTCACCGCCGCGCCCATTAAAAATAATAATTGGATCGTTAATCGATAAACGCAATACATGCGAAAGATAATGCGCCGCATCATCTGTTAATGTAACGGCGGTGTTTTCGGGCAGGTCGATGTTTTGGTGTAGTCTGGATATTCTCATGATGTTAATGGAAATTTTCCTGCGAGATAAAGTGGATAACGATGTATTTTATTTGTATGATCAATATATAGGTTGTTTGCGCTCAAAACAACACGGTAAGCGGGATGATATTTGTCTGCAAATACTTTAAGGCTTTTTGCTTGCGTTATCCACCCCGATTTTACTTCTATGGGAATGATTTCATTTTCTATTTGCTTAATAAATTCAATTTCTGATGTGCCTTCTTGCCAACCGAATAATTGCTTATCTGCCGCGCATAAAAACTCTTGTGCAACGAAGTTTTCTGCAAAATAGCCTTTGTAAGAGCCATAATCATAGTCTAATATCGTTTTTGGCTCGATATCGTCAATTGCACCTAAAATACCAACATCAAACATGAATAGTTTAAATGTATTTTCTTTGGTGTGTGCTACTAAAGGTGTTCTTGCTTTATTGGCGAGATAAGTTTTAATAATTAAGCCCGCATTTTCTAGCCAATCTAAAACGTTTACTAGACGGGCATAACGATCTATCCCGGGCACAATACCCTTAAATTTAAACTTGGTGGCTGCCCCATGTTGTGCATAGGCTAGCTGTATCGGTACGTTGCGCCATAAGCGATCTAAATGCATTGCATTCACCTTGCCCGAATGTTTTGCCATATCCGCATAATAATCTTTAATTAATTCATTTTGTTTTTGTCTGACTTGTACGGTTGCCGCATAGAAATCTGCTTTTTGGTCGTTGTAAAGTGCAACCACCTCCGGTAGTCCGCCGACGACAAAATAGATTTTTAATTGCTGCCATAAACGCTCGTGAGCGATAGCAGAAATTTTTGAATCTAACTGAATAGATTGAAAGAATTCTGCTGTCTGTTTGTCACTTGTGGCCAATAAAAACTCTTCAAATGACATAGGATGTAACGTTAAGGAATCGGTTTTACCGACTGGATATGATTGTTCGTTTAAATGTATGCCTAAGAGAGAGCCAGCGCTGCAAAGCGCTAATTCAGACATGTCCTCGCAAAAATATTTTAAGCTGGTTAGTGCACGAGGAGAGGCTTGTATTTCATCAAAGATTAAAAGATCTTCATGAGCATTGATGGTCGTGCGTAGAAACAGCTGAATTTCGTTGATAATGCGGTGCGGATCGAGGTCGGGCTCAAAAATCTTGTCGAGAGCGATATTTTTTTCAAAATTGAGATAGTGATATTTTGGAAAATGTTCCTCGCCGAATTTGCGAAGTAAGTAAGTTTTTCCAACCTGACGAACTCCATTTAAAATCAATGGGTTACGATTTTTCTTCTGTTTCCAGTGCAGGAGCGACTGATAAAGTTTTCGTTTCATAGGCAGAATATAACTCAAAATGACATTTATTTCCACCACTTTTTGTCAATTTTGACATTTTGTCGTACGACTTTCTGTCAATTTACACGTTTTTTATGACCACTTTTAGGTGTGGAGTGGTTTATCCGTTTTTTCCCACGTAAATTCAGTGCGGCCGAAATGGCCATACGTCGCGGTCGGACGATAAATGGGGCGCAATAAATTCAGCGTTTCAATAATCGCATGTGGGCGTAAATCAAAACATGAAAGGATCAATTTTACGAGTTTTTCATCATCCATCGTGCCAGTTCCAAATGTTTCAACATTGATGGAAGTTGGTTTAGCCACGCCGATCGCATATGAAATTTGAATTTCACAACGTTTGGCCAAACCGGATGCGACAATATTTTTTGCAACATAGCGCGCCATGTATGCTGCCGAGCGATCGACTTTAGAAGGGTCTTTGCCGGAAAACGCACCACCGCCATGTCGTGCCATGCCGCCGTATGTGTCGACAATAATTTTTCGCCCAGTTAGGCCGGTGTCGCCTAAGGGGCCCCCAATCACAAATCGTCCCGTCGGATTAATTAAAAATTTTGTGTCTTTGCGTATCCACTGAGTTGGCATGACGGGTTTTATGATTTCTTCAATCACACCTTCACGAATCGTTTTGTCATCGACATCGGGCGTATGTTGTGTGGAGAGCACAATCGTTGTTACTGCAACTGGTTTATGATTTTCATATTGAAACGTCACTTGGCTTTTTGCATCGGGTCGTAGCCAAGTTAATTTTTTGCTTTTGCGCACCTCAGATTGTTTTTTTACAAGTCGATGGGCATAAGTAATCGGCGCGGGCATCAATACATCGGTTTCATCGCAGGCGTAACCAAACATTAATCCTTGATCGCCGGCACCTTGTTCGTTTGCATCGGCTTTTTCAACACCTTGTGCAATATCCGGCGATTGTTTGCCGATCGCGGATAATACCGCGCAAGATTTCCAATCAAACCCCATGTCGGAATGGTTATAGCCGACATCTTTGATCACTTCGCGCGTGAGTTGTTCGACATCAACCCAGGCGGTCGTGGTGATTTCACCACCGACCAATACCATGCCGGTTTTGATGAAACATTCGCAGGCGACATGTGCGTGTTTGTCTTTTGTTAAAACAGCATCCAAAACCGCATCCGAAATTTGGTCCGCGATTTTATCGGGATGACCTTCGGAGACGGATTCGGATGTAAAAAGATAATTGTTACTCATACGTAGTCTTAATTCCGCGTTTTATATTGCTCGGCACCATCATATCTGAAGACTAATTTTCCGCCATATTGTGTTTGCATAAATTCATGGAATTCTTTTAAAGTTTGTTCTTTATCTTTTTCAGGCCACCCAGTGATATGTATTGAAGTTAAAGGCTCATGCGGAAACAAAGTAATTTCTGCTTCAAACCCATTTGGCGCTTGAATAATTTGAAATTCATTTGGATTGGCTAAATGATCTGGATGCGTGTTAATTGTAAATGGCATAATGAAATTCCTTTTGTTATTAAAAATTAAGACTTACAATGAATGACGCATTCTATTACAAGAGGGGAGGCAAATCCAGTTTTTTTGCGTTATGCTGAAAAGTATGGTAATAATGGCCAATGTCAAAACCAAGACTTGATGTCATACCCTATCATTCAAGGAGTAACACACGTTGAAAAAAATAGTTCTTCCTGCAAAAATAAAAATCAACTCTGATGCTGAATTTCAAACAGCGCTAATATTTTTTGCACAGCTGCTTGATCGTCGTTCCCGAGAGGGAACTATTATTATGATTGTTCATCCTGTGTTTCTGCCAATGCTTAAAGCGATGAGAGGTTGGATTGAAGAGCATCCTGTTGCTTCTGATCATGGAGCGGGCGTGGCGGTTGGCATCGGAGCGGATCGGCTAGTTCCAGTTGATAGTCGTGCTTTTACTAAGCTACTTCATCGCACAATTGCTGTTATCGAACAGTCTCCTACCACGCATACTTCAATGCAAGATGTCGATGCGTTAGCAGAAGAGATTCACGGTCAAATAATAGGGTTGCGAAATCTGCACTTAGAGATGTTACGTTTTATTCAGGGAAATAAAATTACCTCTGTGGCTGAATTCAAACGAACACTAGGTCAAGACGATGCATTAGCAAAACTGCAACAATCCGTTTCGCAAATCATCATGCTTTTTCGAAGCTTAACTTTTTTTGGTAGACAAATTGACACAGTACTTTTTAAACATTATCGACATCTCGAAAAATTTCAAGGAGACGATGATAAGTATTTGCAGGCAATATTATGCATTGAACCGACTGATGCAGTTTACCGTGCTAAAAAAACCGCGGGTTATATAGGATATTTCGTGACTTATCCTGTCATTCTATTGGCGAGAGCCTTGATGGGCGCAGGTATGTTAAGTGTTTCGACGACTGTGGCGCTTGTGACGGCATTGAACGCCTTTACCAGTACTACTGTAAATGATCCAAATGATTTTTTCTCAAACGAAACTTGGAACAAGTTTCTGATGGTTTTTACAATACTCAATGCTATTGAGATGGGGCTCAATATCTTCGAATCTGGGATGACGCGCCAGAGAGCCCTTAAACGCATTGTAGCAGAATCTTTTTTTCCATGGGAGATTTTAGGGCCGGAGATTTTTCTTAGAGAAGAGATGCCTTCTCCTGATCCACTTTTCTATCAATCTGCGATTGGACCACTTTATGGTGCCAGTGCGATTGGCTCCTTATATTTTGATATTGTCGCCATGGTGGGTGGATGGAATCTCTATAAAATGCTCACGGCATGGGTGAGTGATGGTGAGGCGGTTGCAAATGACAAACTAAGTGTATGGATATATGCCTCTAGCTTTTTGGTCACTGCAATTACGGAATTTGCATTTCAGGTTCGTCCAGTTCCTAAAAACCTGCAAGATGCTTTGATGCAGATCAGCCAAGCTGGGGCCGAGATAAGAAAAAATCCTACTCAGTGGCGTCGATATGCTTGGGCGAAAACGCAGGCAATTTTAGCCTCGATTGGTTACTTAATGTTGTTTCTGCCCGCCTTTCAATTAGGCATTGAAACGCTGGGCGTCCCATTTGCGAAATGGCTTCATGAGAAAATCTCACTGCCCACGGTAACAGGCCGCGCGGTTGCTGATACAGCACTTGGGTTGATTTTGGGAAATATGTTTCTGATGATACTGTTGGGCCAGATTTCTCTGCTCTATTCATGTGCCACCAAAGGTCATTCGATTGCGCCACCGGCTGAAATAGATTCGCGTTCTTTGAAAAGTTCATTGCGGGCTATGCAGTATACAAGCTATGTTCTTATCTACGGCAATGTTGCTTTCCTCACATTGATTACGTTTGGTAATGCCACGGCCACAATCGACAGAATGATCAATTGGCTGGGTGATAATCTACTGGGAGGAAACCCTCCAGCGTGGCAAATAACCATGCGCATTGCTAATATCCTTTTTTCGGCACTTACTGCTCTGATGACCGGCAAAGTGATTACCCTTTTTTGTGAGCATGAAGGATTTTTGGCAACCTACGCATTATTACAGCAGCTGCAATCGAAGTTTTATGGTCATGCAGCCGCATTACAATCTCCGGATATGCGATCCATCGATGTTGCATCTGTGCAGCATCATGTGTCTGAGTTGTTGGGGCAGAATATAGCTGCCATAGAAGATAATCTTCGGGCATTAGTTTTGCATTCTCAGGATGGAGCAGAACAGCCATTTACTGTTGATGTGGGTGGAGCAGCGGCGGCGCATAGCCATCAATCTTGTTGGGCAAGCATCTGGCCAAGAAGCAAAGGTTTAGCCCGGATCCAACCATTGAATGCAGTAACTCCTGTTGGAAATATCCAGGAACAAACTGGCGCCGGAGTCGCATTGCATCCATAAGAAAGTGATGTTAAATCAGTGATGTTAAATCAGTTGACTTATGATGCGCGGTGTTAAATCATTGCGACGTCCAATATGAAATTCGGAGATCAATAATATTTATGGTAACTCATCGCGAACTTGCCAACGCCATTCGAATGCTCAGCGTTGATGCCGTGCAGCGCGCAAATTCTGGCCATCCTGGTATGCCAATGGGAATGGCAGATATAGCCGAGGTTCTGTGGAATGGTTTTTTGCGCCATAACCCGAATAATCCAAAGTGGCCAAATCGTGATCGATTTTTATTATCGAATGGTCATGGTTCGATGTTGCAATATGCCTTGTTGCATTTAAGTGGTTATGATTTATCGATCGACGATCTAAAGAATTTTCGTCAACTGCATTCGAAAACACCGGGGCATCCGGAAGTGGATCAAACGCCAGGTGTTGAGACAACCACCGGGCCACTCGGTCAAGGTCTTGCCAATGCGGTGGGTATGGCGATTGCTGAAAGGACATTAGGTGCTCAATTTAATCGAGATGATTTTAATCTCATCGATCATTTCACTTATGTGTTTGCTGGCGATGGTTGTTTGATGGAAGGTATTTCACATGAAGTATGTTCGTTGGCGGGCACGTTAGGGCTAGGAAAATTAATTGTGTTTTGGGATGACAATCATATTTCAATTGATGGCAATGTGGCCGGCTGGTTTACTGATGATACGCCAAAACGTTTTGAAAGTTATGGTTGGCAAGTGATTCGCAATGTCGATGGCCATAATGCCGATGCGATTCGCGTGGCGATTGAAACTGCGCAACAAGATTTAATAAAACCGACATTGATTTGTTGTCACACGACAATTGGATTTGGTTCACCGCATAAAGCGAATACGGCGTCAGTGCATGGTTCGCCGCTGGGTGATGAAGAAATTGCAGCAACGCGCAAACAACTCAATTGGCCGTATGAGCCGTTTGAAATTCCCGTTGAAATTCATCGTGCGTTTGATGCGCGCGACCGTGGCGAGAAATTAGAAGAGGAATGGAAAGCGCTGTTTGATCAATATCATCAACGCCATCCGGCTGCGGCAAAAGAATTAGAGCGTCGATGGAATCAACAATTGCCAAGTGGTTTTGAGGATTCATTTAACGCTATAATACAAGAGTTTTTGAAAGATAATGCTAAACTGGCTACGCGACAAGCGTCTCAACAGGTGTTAGAAAAAATTGCACCGATGTTGCCGGAGTTATTGGGCGGTTCGGCGGATTTAACAGGATCTAATTTAACAAATTGGTCGGGCACGCGCGCGATCACGCATGATCAAGCCGATGGAAATTATATTCATTACGGCGTGCGCGAGTTTGGCATGTCCGCGATTATGAATGGCATGACGTTGTACGGTAGTTTCATTCCTTATGGCGGCACGTTTTTAGTTTTTTATACCTATGCCGCAAATGCTGTGCGCATGGCGGCGCTCATGAAAAAGCGCGTGATTTTTATTTATTCACATGATTCAATTGGGTTGGGTGAAGATGGCCCGACGCATCAACCGATTGAGCAAGCGGCCGCATTGCGCATGACGCCAAATATATCGACGTGGCGTCCATGTGATCTTGTTGAAACGGCGGTTGCTTGGAAATTGGCGATTGAGCGTTGCGATGGCCCCACCGCATTGTTATTATCGCGTCAAGGATTGCCGGCGCAAAAACGGACATGTGCACAAACGGATTTAATTCGGCGTGGTGGCTATATATTGCGGGATGTGGATAGCCCCGAGTGTATTTTGATTGCAACAGGTTCAGAAGTGAGTTTGGCAATGGCCGCAGCCGAAGCGCTCAAGGATTGTCGTATTCGCGTTGTCTCAATGCCATCGCCGGATATTTTTTTGCAGCAAGATGCGACGTATCGGGAATTGGTCTTACCGGCGGCGATCACTCGGCGGGTGGCCATTGAGATGGGGACAACGGCGTATTGGCAGTCCTGGGTAGGCTCACAGGGGCATGTGATTGGTTTAGACCATTTTGGCGAGTCCGCGCCGGCGAAAGATTTATTCGAGGAGCTTGGATTTACGGTTGAACATGTGATAGAAGTAATAAACATGATTAGAGGTAACTTATGACAATCAAAATAGCCATTAACGGATATGGTCGCATTGGCCGATTAATTACACGCGCTATCTATGAAGGCGATCATCGCGATGCATTTGAAATTGTGGGGATCAATGATTTAGTGCCGGTTGAAACGGCTGCGCATTTAACGCGATATGATACGGTGCATGGTAAATTTTCAGGTGATGTATCTGTTGAAAAGGGCATCTTAGTGATTAATGGCGATTGCATTCCCTTTTTATCTGAACGTGATCCGAGCAAGCTTCCTTGGAAAAATTTAAATGTTGATGTTGTACATGAGTGTACGGGATTATTTTGTGCTTTAGATAAAGCGAGCGCACATTTAACGGCAGGTGCTAAAAAAGTATTGATTTCCGCGCCGGCGACAGACATGCACGCGACAATTGTTTATGGCGTTAATCACAATACATTGAAGGCAACAGACACCATTGTATCGAATGCCTCCTGTACGACGAATTGTTTAGCGCCTCTTGTCAAAGTTTTGCTGAAAGGTGTTGGAATCGAAAAGGGTTTGATGACAACGATTCATGCTTATACGAGCGATCAATTATTGCAGGACGGTCCTCATAAAGATTTACATCGTGCACGCGCAGCAGCACTGTCGATGATTCCCACGAAAACTGGCGCCGCTGCAGCGGTTGGGCTTGTATTACCTGAAATGCGAGGTTTATTGGATGGATTTGCTATTCGCGTGCCGGTGGCGAATGTATCGATTGTTGATTTATGTTTTACCGCGAAGCGTGAAACCTCAGTGGATGAGATCAATAAAATTATGAAGACCGCATCTGCGGGCGAGCTAAAAGATATTTTAATTTATAATGATGAACCATTAGTGTCGAGTGACTTTAATCATAGCAGTGCATCATCAGTTTTTGATGCATCGTTGACAAAAGTGGTGGGTAATTTTGTAAAAGTGTGCGCTTGGTACGATAACGAATGGGGCTTCTCAAATCGCATGTTGGATACAACAAAAGTGATGATGAGCGTATAAAAGGTAATAGTATGACTTTCAAAAAAATAACAGATGTTGATCTCAAAAATAAGCGCGTATTAATTCGCGATGATCTCAATACGCCACTTAAAAAGGGAGAGATTTCTTCTGAGGCGCGCATCGAAGCGGCCTTACCAAGCATCAAGCTTGCGCTAGAAGCAAATGCAGCTGTTATGATCATGTCTCATTTAGGTCGTCCGACGGAAGGCGAATTCGAAGAAAAATTTTCTTTGGCGCCCGTTGCCAAAAAATTATCTGATGCGTTAGGCAGAGAAGTGCCGCTTATTCGTCATTGGATTGATGGTGTTAAGATTAAGCCAGGCCAGATTGTTTTATTAGAAAATACACGGTTTCATGTTGGTGAAAAAGAAAATGATGATAAATTAGCACAGAAAATGGCGGCGCTTTGTGATGTGTACGTGAATGATGCATTTGCGACCGCACACCGTAAAGAAGTCTCGACCTATGGTGTTGCAAAATATGCGCCCGTTGCGTGCGCAGGTATTTTGATGAGTCGAGAGCTCGAAGCATTAAGTCAAGTGATGAAAAATCCTAAGCGACCGCTCGTTGCGATTATAGGTGGGGCAAAAGTCTCGACAAAATTATCGTTATTGAGTTCCATTGCACAGATGGTCGATTATTTAATCGTGGGCGGCGGTATTGCGAATACGTTTCTTGCGGCCGCAGGTCACCCTGTCGGCAAGTCATTATATGAAGATGATTTGTTAGATAAAGCGGAACAGCTTGCAACAATGGCGGAAACATTGGGCGTACATGTACCGCTACCAACCGATGTGGTTGTTGCGACATCCTTATCGTCGAAGGCGGAGGCTTATATTCAGCCAGTTGATCAAGTGGCTGATGATGAAAAGATTTTAGATATCGGCCCCGATACCTGTGAAATGTTTGGCGAAATTATACGTAAAGCGAGAACGATTTTATGGAATGGTCCGCTGGGCGCATTTGAGATAGATCAGTTTTCAAAAGGCACCGAATATTTAGCACGCCTTATTGCTGAAAGTTCAGCATATTCCGTTGCCGGTGGTGGAGATACTATTGCTGCTATCGAAAAATATGGTCTTGCCAAAGATATTTCCTATATTTCAACAGGCGGCGGCGCGTTTTTAACCTATCTAGAAGGCGCTACATTACCTGCAGTTGCAGCACTAGAGGCGCGGAATTAATAGTACGTAGGTTGGGCCGTGAGGCCCAACAAATTATGTGCGCCAAGCAAGCGTAGCCCGCATGGAGCGAAGCGGAATACGGGAATATTCACCATAATTTCCATCATTTAACATATTGTTGGGCTTCGCTTCGCTCAGCACCAACCTACGTGCTTTGTTTCCCGTCATCCCGGAATTTTGCCGCAGGCAAAATATCCGGGATCCAGCAAACGCGTTAGTTCCAAGCGTCGATTTTCTGGATTCCGGATATTCCGCCGTTGGCGGAATTCCGGAATGACGGGATGCTCATGCGAACAAGCTGAGTATTATTCTATACCCCTCAATGTTTCAATCGGCAGCAGTTTAGAGGCTTTATAAGCAGGATAAAATCCAAAGAAGATGCCGGTTAATACCGAGACGACAAAGCCGAGTAAAATCGGTTGGTAAAATATCATAAAGAGCCAGCCTTGATAAATGGCAATGGCAAATGAAATCGTCAGCCCAAACAAAACACCGGCAATGCCGCCAAAAAAGGATAATACAACAGCTTCAATCAAAAACATTTTTTGAATATCTCTTTTCTTCGCGCCAACGGCTAAACGAATACCAATTTCTTGTCGTCTTTCTGCAACGGAGACGAGCATGATATTCATAATACCAATGCCTCCCACCAATAATGAAATGCCGCCGATAAAACCTAAAAATGCCGTCAAAATCTGTTGTTGCGATGTCATACTCGCTAAAATCTGTGCGGCGCTTTGAAAATATAAACTTTTCCCCGGAATATTTTGGTTAAAATAATTTGTAATATCTTGTTCAAGTGTTGTAATGTTGGTGCCTTCATTTAGTTTTAAAATAACATTATAAATTTGCGCATAGGATGAAATGATATAAGCCGTATTGATGGGTACAAAGACGGATTGATTTAAATCGGCATAGATAAATGAATTTTGTGTCCAATCTTTCAAGATGCCAATGATAGTAAAAATGGAACTGCCGATGCTGATCTGTTGCCCCATGGGATCCAATGAATATTTTTTTAACTCCGTATAGATTTTTTGTCCAATCACGCAGTAATAATTGTTTTTATCGAGGAGAGAGACAAAGCGCCCTTCTTGCATCGTGAGTTTCATGATATTTTGTAGCGTTTCTGTGGTGCCCAGGATAGTGCCCGACACGGTGTGTCCTTGAAACTTCATGGGTTGATAGAGACTAATATAAGGGGCAATGCTTGTGATATCTGATGAGGCAGTTTTCAGATTTATCGCCTCTTGTACAGTCACTGGTGAGGAGGTGGTCGCGCTGCTTAAGTTACTGCTATCGCCGCTATCACTGCTGCTTGCCGTATTAATGGTGATCGACATGAGGTTGGTGCCGAGCGCTTTAAATTGTTGCAATGCTTGATAAGAGGCGAGTTGTCCGCCAGATATCATAGCCACAACCGATGCCGTGCCGACCAAAATGCCGAGTGCGGCCAGCATCGATCGTAATTTTGTCGAATTTAAATTTGTTATTGCTGTGCGAAAATGCATTTTTAAGTTCATGCTTTTCGCTCCTCATCGCGCACATCGTTCACGATTTTGCCGTCTTTTACGGTGATCATGCGCCGGCATTGCAGGGCGATTTTTATATCATGTGTGACCATAATGACGGTTTTCTTTTCTTCTTCATATAGTTTTATAAAAACATCGATGATTTCTTTTGATGTTTTTGAGTCTAATGCACCCGTTGGCTCGTCGGCAAAGACAATATCTGGGTTTCCAATCAACGCGCGTGCAATAGCAACACGCTGTTGCTGGCCGCCCGACATTTGATTGGGGCGTTGATATTTAAATTTTGTCATGCTGAGTTTATCTAATATTTGTAATGCGCGCTCTTTCGATTCGTTAAGATTGACGCCTCGGTATAATAATGGCAGCATGACATTATGTATCGCATCAAATCGTGGTAGCAAGAAGAATGCCTGAAAGGCGAAGCCCATTTTTAAATTTCTTAATGAAGAAAGTTCGTCATCATTTAGTTTAGCGACTTCTTTCCCGTTTAACAAATATGATCCAGAGGTGGGTTTGTCAAGTAAACCCAGTGTATGTAGCATCGTCGATTTGCCTGAGCCGGATTCGCCAACAATTGCGACTAGCTCATGTTCATTAATCGTCAGATTAACGTGGTTTAACGCTAATAAAGTTGTTTCGCCAGTGATATATGTTTTAGTAATATCATGTAGTTGAATGAGGGGCGACAATTTGATCTCCTGCTGCTAATCCTGATGTAATGGCGACAGAGGTTGCATTGGTTGAGCCGGTTGTGACCTCGACTTGTGTTTGTTTTCTGTTGGGCGCGACTTTGGTGACGTAGTATTTTCCATCTTTTGCAGTGACTGCATTGATCGGCACCATGAGTTGAGGGGATCCTGTAACGACAACAGCCACGGTTGCGGTCATGCCAACGCGAATGGTTTCCAAATCATTTGCAGTTAAGTTGGATATAACCACTGTTGCCTCGAATTGTGGATTGTCATTGCTGGTTGATGCTTGTGTGGCAACCGTAGAAATTGTACCTTTGAGCGTAATATTTGGAAATGCCGCGCCGGTGACAGTCGCAGCTTGTCCTGCTTTGATATTGTTGATATTGATCTGATCTATTTTAATGGTGAGACTGGCGCCGCTTAAATCGCCGATGTTTAATAATACTTGATCTTGTTTGACTGAGGAGCCAACATTGATGGTTTGACTGCTATCAGATGATGAGGACGATTGGCTAGCGAATAATGCGACGCCATCTTGTGGACTGTATATTTTTAAATATTGTGTGCCTTTAGTTAAGTCAAAGGCTTTCTTAACGGCGTCTAAATTATCGAGCGATAAGTTTAATATATTGGATGTATCATAGTTTAATCGTGTTAGTGCTGCGCCCGCTTGTAGCATGTTTAAGTGATTAAAATAATGCGTGGATTGCGCGCTTTCGTATTCGTTGCGTGAAATTACGCCTTGTTGATAGAGCAATATGTCGCTTTCGGCTGCGGCGCGACTAGTTTCCTCTTGCGATTTTGCTTGTAGATAAGCGGTTAACGCTGTTTGGAAATTAGTTTGTGCGTTCGAAGAACTAAGCGATAAAAGCAACTGTCCTTTCGTTATTGTATCGCCATAGTTAAAGTTCATGGATTGTACGATACCATCGGAGGGAGAGGTGACAGGCATCATCGAAAGTGCCCGAATAGTGCCGTTGTAATACATGGTTTGAGTGGGGGTGGTGGTTTGTACCGTAATGATTTGAGTGGCGCCGGATGTGGCGGTTGTTTTATCCTTGTTTTTATAAAAATAATATCCTGCGCTGCCCCATAGAATAATTAAAATGATTATGGCGAGGAATAGGTATGTGCGTCGATGTTTTATCATGGTTAAATCCTTAATGCCAGTCCCCATCTTTCTAATGATACGCCAGTTTGATAGTTGAAGTCGACTAAGCTGGTAATATAAGCAATGATACTATTGCTCAGCGTTTGTTGATCGGTGACAAGACTGTTTTGTTCTGTCAGTAATTGGAAACTCGATATTAAACCTGCTGCATATTTGATGTTAGATATGTTGACTGTTTTTTGTTGTAAGGCCAATGTTTGTCGCGCATATTGTAATTGTTTTTGACTGCTGATTAAGTTATTTCGACTGTTAATGACATTGCTTTCAGCTTTAATCTTTTGTTCTTCTAACGCTATAATCGCTTGATCCAGTGCGATTTTGGCGTTGAGCAAATCGGATTGAGAGGACACATCATTAATCGGAATGGATAAAGCCAGTCCCATTGTTTCGTTGTGGTTTCGTCCATTTAAGATACTTTCAATGCCTTGATCACGCGAGTCTGTGCTGGATCCGCCGCCACGCGCTAATGTTGTTGTCAAATCTAATTGCCATCGTCGATTATCTCTTGCGACTAATAAAGCACGTTGCAATGATTTTAATGCAATAGTTTGTGTGTGGTAGCTGAGATTGGATGCCAGCGCGAGCGTTTGGGCGTTTTGTTGTGAGGGTAATGATTGATTGCCGGTGAGTTGTGTTATGGCGCTGTCGTAATCAATTTTAGTTGGTAAAACGATGTTTGCATCATTGGGCAGCCCCAGGTCATTAAATAAAGTGTTTTTACTGGTGTTTAACGTGTTTATATCGCTTTGCAGCGTGGTTTTTTGGCTGGCTATGGATGTTTGCGCTTGAATAATATCCTGTGCTGGGGATTGCCCCGCATCGATGAGCGCCTGCGTGTTTTTTGCGGTGGTTTGATAATTTTTCAAAGCTAAGTTATCGATGTTGACGCTTTCTTGATTTTTGATGACGGTTAAATAATCTGTAATGACCGTCTTAACTTGTTGTACGATGGTATCTTTCATTGTTAAGATATTAGATGTTTCGCTATCGAGCGCATCATTCAGTGCTTTTTGAACCACTTCTCGACCAAACCCTTTTATTAACGGTTGCACAACGGTCAACGTGAGAGTGGGATTATAAGTGCCATGGTAGGTGGAGGGATTCGCGCTTGCTAATGTAAATTGGGTGCCGTAGCTATTTTTAAGAGAGATGGTTGGGGATGCGCTGTAGGTTAAGCTATGAGTGCCCCATTGTTCATTTGTTTTTGACCAAGTCTGAGTGGCTGCGCCACTGAGGGTATATTTTAATTGGAATTGATTTTTTGCTACGATGAGTGCGTATTTTTGTGTAACCCGATTGAGCTCAGTCGATTGTAAATCAGGATTATCTCGGAGCGTTAGCATAATGGCGTCGTGTAATGAGAGAGTTGTGTTGCTGTTGGTGTTTTTTTGAGCATAACCGAAGAAGGGTAGATGGATGACCAATATCCCTATTATCATGGCTGTTAAGCATAATATTTTTTTCACTGGCAACCGACAACATCCTTTTTTACACTCAATTAATAGTATAGCGTACCATGCAAGAATTGCTCGCATGTAAGGCGTGATAAATCATTGAAAATGGGCAATAAATAAACTATTCAGGATTTTCTAAGTTAAACTCTTCGCTCTTATCATTGTATGCAAATAGTTCTGCATATCGTCCCCATTGTGTAATGATACCGAGAACGCGTTCGATTTCAGAATCACTAAGTGATTTCTCGAGTTTTTCCGCAATATATTTTTTGGCAATGCGATGGTCTTCATTTTTATTTAATGCATCATAGATATATTTGGCTAAGGGTACGTTGGCCAATAAATATTTCGCAAATATTTTTTTTCGGTTTAACATATCTGCGCTGGCAAAATGCTTGCCGGCAGCAGTGAGCTTGATATCCCCATCTGCTTCTTCGGCGAAATCTAGAATATCCAATACTTCAGTTAAAGGGAATAAGTCATCGATGTTTAACGACAATTCATCGGCAATATGTGGCAGGTCGATGGGTTTGTCTGGAAATTCTTCGGCTAATATTTCCATCAGTCCTGCGAGTTCTGAAATATTTGCGTCCGGCAAGCGATAGCCCAAATCGATTTCTTCTTCTTGTGGTAAAGGCATTTTTTCAGTAGTCATCAGCATGTAAACCTGATCGACTAATTTTCGAAATTCTGGGCTTTGTTCATCGCGAGGATGCGGTAAATTAATATTTAAAATACCACGAATGGTGGCGGGATTGCTATCAAATACAATGGCGCGATCGGCTAAAAACATCGCTTCTTCGATATTATGTGTGACGAGTACAATGCTGTTTTTTCTTTGTGGGTTTTTCAGCCAAAGATCTAAAATATCGTTACGTAAGTTGTCGGCGGTTAAGACATCTAATGAAGAAAATGGCTCGTCCATTAATAACACATCGGGTTCGACAACGAGTGCGCGCGCGATGCCGACGCGTTGACGCATGCCGCCGGATAATTCTTTTGGGAACGCCGATTCAAATCCATCCAACCCAATCATATCAATGGCTTTTAATGCGCGCCCACGCCGCTCTTTTTTTGGGGTGCCGAGGGCTTCTAATCCCAGCTCCACATTTTGTAACACGGTCAGCCATGGCATTAACGCAAAATGTTGAAATACCATTGTGATACCGGGTGCGGGTTGCGTAACGGTTTTGCCTTTAAAACGGACTTGGCCACTGTTAGATTGAATTAATCCGGCGATGACGCGTAACAAAGTCGATTTGCCGCAGCCTGATCGACCGAGTAACGCAATAATTTCGCCTTCGCGCACGTCAAAACTGATATTGTCTAACACCAATAGCTCTTGATCACCTTCTTTGTTGAAGATTTTTTTGATATGTCGTAGCTCAATGAGTGTGTTCATATTTATTTAACTCCTTCGTCAGGAATTGTTGCGTCAGCAGTCACGTCATTCCGGAATTGTTGCGCTAAAAGCGCAACAATATCCGGAATCCAGGATTTTCTCAATTTATCTGAAACCTTTTTTCCGCCAAATTATATAATGGCTGCCAAATTAATCGATTAAAGATTAACACATATATGCACATCATGCTAATACCGAGTGCGATGCGTGGGAAATCGCCCAACGAGGTAAATTGCTTAATGTATGCACCCAAACCATCGGCAACGAGATTATAATTACCCCAGCTGACGACTTCGGCAACGATGCTGGCATTCCATGCACCCCCGGCGGCCGTAATAGCGCCGGTAATAAAATAGGGAAAAATTCCTGGCAGAATAAAGCGTTTCCACCAAAGCCATTTTTTAAGACCAAAATTTTGCGACACCATGACTAAATCTTTTGGTAACGCCGTTGTGCCGGCGATCACGTTAAATAAAATATACCATTGCGTGCCCAATATCATGAGCGGCGTTGTCCAAATGTTTACGTTGAGATGGTATTTTAAAATGACGATGACAACAATGGGGAAAAATAAATTTGCGGGAAATGCTGCAAAAAATTGTGCAATCGGTTGCGCGATATGTGTGGCGCGCGGCCGCAAGCCAATCCAAACACCAATGGGTACCCAGACGAGTGATGCCAAAGAGATCAAGATGATGACGCGCAAGCTTGTATAGAGACCCAGTAACAAGACGTGAAAGATTTCATGTGTTGAAATCGTATGAAAAATAAAACGTATCAAAAAATACATTAAGACAATACTCGAAGTCGCGATGGTGATATACCATGCATAAATCAAAACCGTGGCGGAGCGATTAATCATTTGTTGTGGATGCTCAGGTTTTTTTACTCGTCGTGTTATTTGAAAATTGACAACGGCGTCGCAGAAGGCATTAAGCCAAGAACCGACGACATTTTGTAACCAATGTGTTTTAACTAATAAGCGAACAAGCAATGATTTTTCTGCTTTTTCACCCGCGGTTGATTCCATTTTAAATTTTTCACTCCAGCTTAACAGCGGACGAAACAAGAGTTGATCATATAATAAGATAACGACTAACATGGTGGTGATGGCATAGCTGACGGCCAAGATATTAGAATGTAAAATGGCTTCGCCAATATAGGAGCCAATGCCGGGCAACATGATGGTTTGTTTATTGACGGTCAGCGCCTCGGATGCTACTAAAAAAAACCAGCTCGCGGACATCGACATCATGCTGTTCCACATGAGACTTGGCATGGCAAACGGTACTTCGAGGCGCCAAAAACGTTGCCAGGCGGACAGTTGAAACATGGCCGATGCCTCGCGTAAATCATAGGGAATCGTTTTAATACTTTGATAAAAGCCTAAACACATATTCCACGCTTGTGCGGTAAAGATCATAAAGATGGATGCCCATTCCGGCCCCCACAGACTGTTTGGAAACAGATAAATGAACATAACGATAGTGATTGACAGAAACCCAAGCACTGGAATCGATTGCAAAATATCGATAAGTGGAATCGCGATGCGTTCAATATGTTTGTTTTTCGCGGCAGCGCTGCCGACTACAAAAGTAAAAATCAGTGATAGAAACAATCCTGTGAGTATGCGAAAGACTGAGCGTAACGCATAACCAGGTAAATATTTTGGATTCAATGAAATCGGCAATGCTTCGCCCAGATGATAGGGTGTTGAAGTTTGTGATGCTGCCCACGCGAGCATGATGATCACAGACAACACCAACAGCAATGCAATGACATCCCAAACGTTGGGCTGCCAGGAGCTAAATTGGTAGTTGCGCCAAATGCGCAGTTTCATTGGCATCTCGATTAATTACCATATGTCTGTATGTACGCGATCGGTTTTATAGCGATCGACCGGTATTTGTTGGACGTCGGTATAGCCGATGGCGATGACTGCAAAGGGGATAATGTTTATGGGAATTTGAAAGATCTCGCGGATATGTTTTTCATTATCTTTGCGCGGATACACGCCGCACCAGACAGCACCTAACTCAAGGCTTCTGGCGGCTAACAAAATATTTTGAGTGGCGGCAGACAAATCTTGTATCCAGAAATCTTTTCCAATTTTGGTTTGTAAGTCTGGATCTGCGCAGGGAACAATCGAAAGTGGTGCTTGCGCGCACATTTTTGCACAAGGGTGCACGCTGGCGATTTTATCTAATAACGATCGATCTTTTACGACGATAAAATGCCATGGTTGTTGGTTACAAGCTGATGGCGCACTCATCGCGGCATCGAGCAGGGTATGAATCATCTCGTCTGAAATGGGTTCGTTACTAAAGCGACGAGTTGAACGTCGCGTTAAAATTGTTTCTAATGCATCCATGATAAGCTCCATTGTCTTTCGTCATTACGATTATAAACCAATCTTTCTTCTAATTGAAGAATTTTGAAATTTGTCCTTGGTGGTGTTGTTGCTTCATCTGTGGCATCAAAAATAAACACAGTAGAAACGATGCCAACGAAAATAGCCACAATATTGCAAAAACCATTTTAAACCCAAAATGATGTAACGCAAAGGCGCTGATCAAAGATGCGATGCCGATAGCAATAAAGTAAAAGCCATTCCAGATTCCCCAATAAAGCGCTGATTTTTCTTTGGGAATATAGCGATGATACAGCGAAAATATCGCCGGTGATTGAAAAGCGCACGCAAGACCCAGCAACGCCTGTAAAATATATAATTGCCACGTATGGTGTATGAAAAAATAGCCCAAATAGATAACCGATAATAATGCTGATGTGATGATCATCATGGTTTCTTCGTTTTTTAGGCGATGCTCCATATAACCCGCGAAGACAATACAAAGTCCAATGACGATGGAAAATGTGCTGACGGCGATGCCCGCGGTTCGCACATCGCCGCCGATATATTGAGCGTAACTGCTCCACAGAGGGCGCAGAAATTCAGCGGCAACAATGATGGTTATATTGATGGCGATGAGGGATAGGGCGAAAAAATGGATGTTTTCTTTACGCATGGTGAGCCCCTTTTGTTTCACAAATATATAATGGTTTGCAAGCCCTATAGTAATCCAATTTGCAGACGACAACCAGTAAAAATTCAGTATTTTGTACGGAAGAATCAATCGGATTGCTTGATTAAACTGTCCCTGTTTTTCAAGGTCTTATAACAATTCTAATGAGCGATCTTAAAATACAAATGGAAATTTTTTAACTTTTAACGAGGAGTATATTATGAATAAAGCAAGCAAGATTGAATTAGATAAGTTAGGTCGAGTGATTATTCACGACAAGGCAATTTTGGATACCATTAGTGGCGCGACGGGGTTGGTCGGAGTCATGCCGGCGTTTGACACCAATTGTGGACACTGTGCTGCAAGCATTCGGCCACCATTCGCCGATACCAATTGTCCTTGTTATAATTAATCATACATGAGGTTGCGCCGCGGCAGCCTCATTTTTTGTCAGTTGGGCTGAGCATCAGCAAGGCCCAACAACATTTAAATATTTATGGGAGATGAAAATGAATAAAAGTATTTTAAGCGTATCCACATTGTTATTCATTGCGATGACAAGTTATGCGCATGGCAATGCACGACATAATGCGCATGGTCATGTACGACATAATGCGCATGGTAAAATGTATTACGGCAAACAAACAGTTTCTTCGGTAGATTTTGCAGGTAAAGTGACGATGGACGGCACGACGGTGACGGGTGATACGCATATTTCAGGTCAATTAATCGCAAACGATGCGCATTTGAATACGTTGAATATAGATGGTTCTGGCAAGTTAACGCAGAGTGATGTTAAAGGGAAGTCTTCAATTCAAGGGTCTTTAAAGCCGAATCATGCTAGTTTTGGCGATGATCTATCAGTTACAGCGGATAATTTTATATTAACAAGTACGCAAACAAAAAACATTATCATCAATCAATCCGATTCGCGTTGTGAAAAAAATCAATCGGTGTCTTTGCAACAGAGCTCAGAAGTGAATGGCAACATCACTTTCAAATGTAACCACGGTACAGTTTATGTTTCTAAAGACTCAAAACTTGGTGGTCGCGTGATTGGAGGGAACGTGGTTTCTTCATAAAATAATGTGAAGATTTCCCCGCTGCTTGCCGCGTGGGACTTTTCGCTTGGGGATTCTCAAGGGGAGCGCGGTAGGTTGGGCTAAGTAAAATGTAGGTTGGCGCTGAGCGAAGCGAAGCCCAACGGGAATAGTTTGTTGGGCCTCACGGCCCAACCTACGTTCTCAGGGATGCTGTCATCCCCGGGATTTTGCGAAGCAAAATAGCCGGGGATCCATAGATCAATAAGTCCAATATCGGAAAATTTAATTTTATTGAAGTTAATTTAGGAATGGATCCCCGATAAATGTTTCCGCCTCGCTATTGCTTCGGCGGGAAAGCATTTTCGGGGATGACGCCGCGCGGGGGCGCACTCATCAAAGATTTTAATTTTTTTATTGCGGTTTGTTCAAGTTGCCGAACGCGCTCAACAGAGATATTGAATTGTGTCGCAAGCTCTTGTAGTGGCGCTTTCGATTCGGTGAGCCAACGTGCCTGAATAATGGTTTGGCTGCGATCATCTAATTTTTTAACTGCGATCATTAATTGTTTTTGATTATCTTGTTCAGTATCGGTGGTTTCCGCTAATTGCGCAGGGTTTTGTGATTGATTCGTTAAATAATGTATCGGTGCAGAAAAATCATTTTCATCTTCTGCATCAAACGCAGCATCATGTGCGTCGAGACGTTGCTCCATTTCCAGCACCGTTTCGGGCTTTACATTTAATGTTCGCGCGACGTCATCGATTTCTTGTTTCGTAAACCAGCCTAAGCGTTTTTTTGATTTGCGCAAATTAAAAAACAATTTGCGTTGGGCTTTAGTCGTGGCGATTTTTACGATACGCCAATTTTTTAGAATAAATTCGTGTATTTCGGCTTTAATCCAATGTACGGCAAACGATACCAGTCGAACGCCCATCGATGGATCAAACCGCTTGACCGCTTTCATCAAACCTAAATTGCCTTCTTGAATTAAATCAGCTAGCGCTAAGCCATAGCCCATGTAATTTTTTGCTATTTTGGCGACAAAACGTAAATGCGTTAAAACGAGTTTTCTGGCAGCTTCGATATCATTATTTTCGCGTAAGCACATTGCTAGCGCATACTCTTCCTCGGCGGATAGCATAGGCAAGCCATAGATGCGCTGCAGATAGCTATCTAGAGTGCCAATGGGCAGCGTCATATCGATTGTTTGTAATTGCGTACTCATGGCCCATTATTATAGCAATTTGACCGAATTTGTGAACATAATTTTCATCCGAGCTCTGAGCTGCTACTGTGTAAAAAATATACTTGCCAGCTCTGAGCTGTGGAGATCCAGTCGTAGCAAGGATTGCATGCCGTCTCGCAGCTCTGAGCTGACGATATTTGCGCCTCACAGCTCTGAGCTGCTGTAAGATAGGCGTGGCGTGGGTTTGAGCAGCTCAGAGCTGCCGAGAAATAATTAGCGGACGTCGACGTTTCGAATATAGCGAGATACAGATAGCCTCGAGCCAAAATAGCCGAGGAGCATGCCGCCGCCGAGGAGCATGGCAGTTAAGTGTAGATTAAGTCCGGTGATGTTGAACGTGGTGCCGTATAAATTAGTGAGCTCGGCCATTGGGTCTTGTAATGTCCAAATTACCCCGTTAATCAACAGCCAGGCGATGATGCCACCGAATAATCCATAAAACATGCCATTATATAAAAAAGGTCGGGCAATAAATCGATTGGTGCCGCCGAGCAATTTAATAACGCGAATTTCATCTTGATAATTTTGCGTGTTGAGACGAATGGTGTAAGAAATAATAAGCAAAACAGCAAAGAAAAATATTGTCATGATCGCGTAAACGAGATGATGGCCAAAAATCACCATGGCATTTAATTTATTTAACCAATTCATATCGAGCTGAGCCGAATCTACGTTGGGGATGTTTTTGAGTTGTGTTAATAAACCTTGTGCTTGCGCGGTAGTATTAATTGACGGTTTTGGATAAACAATAAAAACGCCGGGCAGTGGGTTATCTTTTAATTCTGCTAACACATCTCCGAAGCCAGCTTGTTGTTGAAATTCTTTTAAGCCATTTTCTGGCGAGATATATTGAAAACTTTGAACGGCAGGATTTGTACTCAGTGTTTGTTCCAACTGTGTGATTTGATCGGCCGAGACGGTCATGTTTGTGTATAGCGTAATTTGCGCGCTGTTATGTAAGTTATGGCTGATAATCTGTATATTTTTTAAGAATACGAACAAGCCCATGGGCAGCGTGAGTACAACGCCGATCACAATGCAAGTTAATAATGCGGTAACTGGCGTTATGGCAAAATGTTTTAAGCTGGTTTTTAACGCTTTTTTATGTTGTGAAATATAATGTACAATCGGCGAATGATGTAAGGATTTTCGTTTGTTAAACATAAATGGTTTCCTTTGCATCTTCGATGAGTTGACCCGTTTGTAATTTTAAGGTGCGATAAGACAAATGCTCGATGATATGCGTGTTATGTGACGCAATTAATAAAGTTGTGCCAAGCTGATTAAATTGTTCGAGTAAATCAATAATTTCTTTTGACAATTCAGGATCTAAGTTGCCCGTGGGTTCGTCGGCCAGAATAATCGATGGTCGATGAACGATGGCGCGCGCAATGCCAACACGCTGTTGTTCGCCGCACGATAAATTTTCGGGTTTTTCTTTTTCATATCCCAATAGGCTCACTTTATCTAATGCCGCGCGCACGCGACGGTTAATTTCATGTTGACGGAATCCGGTAATGACGAGCGGTAACGCGACGTTATCAAATACACTACGCTTCAATAAGAGCTCTGGGTTTTGAAAAATTAATCCAATTTGTCGTCGAAACACGGGGATCTCGCGCTTTTTCATGCGGTTGATATTGCGACCGTTGATAATGATATCGCCTTTCGATGGATGTTCGAGCGATCCCAATAGCCGGAGCAGGGTGCTTTTTCCTGCGCCCGAATGGCCGGTTAGAAATACCATTTCGCCAGGTTCTATTTTAAATGTTACGCTCGACAATGCATTGGCCGTATGGCTGTAATGCTTTGTCAGTTGGCTACAATATATCATTGCCATTTTGTTTTATCTCAAATAATGCGTCCACAAAGTCTTTTGCGCAAAAAGGACGCAAGTCATCCATTTTTTCACCAATTCCAATAAAACGAATTGGAAGCTTTAATTGTTCGCTTATATTAAAAATCATACCACCTTTTGCGGTGCCGTCTAACTTTGTCATGATTAAACTATCTAATTTAATAGCGCTATGAAATTGTTTGGCTTGGTGGATTGCATTTTGACCAATTCCAGCGTCTAAGACGAGAACGGTTTCGTGCGGTGCCGTTGAGTCTAATTTGCTCATGACGCGTTTAATTTTTTTGAGTTCTTCCATCAAATTGTCTTGTGTATGCAAACGTCCTGCCGTGTCGGCAATCAGCACATCAATATTACGTGCACGG
>Ga0155284_173_pt1 | contig 23724 bp, 23 predicted proteins | sample RifCSPhighO2_02_FD_106252 | JGI IMG/M metagenome (GOLD analysis project Ga0155284, IMG submission 106252) | Gammaproteobacteria bacterium RIFCSPHIGHO2_02_FULL_42_13 | reverse complement strand
AACGGGAATAATTTGTTGGGCCTTACGGCCCAACCTACGTGTTTAATTGGTTGGTTTTTTTGACGGCGTTAATGGCACTGTTTCTTCTTCTGGATAAGGTTCTCTGTATTTGAAAATCTTTACCACTTTTTCGACACCGGTGACATGTCGTGCAACATCAACCGCTTGATCGGCTTGATCGCGTGTGACAATACCCATTAAATATACAATTCCAGTGTCTGTGATGACTTTAAATTCTTCTGATTTCAAATCGGCTTTGCTTAAAAAGTCTGTTTTGATTTTTGCAGTAATCCATGAATCGCTCGTTTTTGTTAATGTTGATGAAGGGGCTTCGATCGCGAGTTCATTGTAAATTTGTTCGCTGCCGGGTACGCTTTTTGCAATGGTGACCGCTCTGCTTCGCATTGCACTCGTGGGGGTTTGACCCGCTAATAAGACCATGCGGTGATAAGTGGCGACAATAATGCGCGCTTCAGTTTTAAGCTCTGCATCATCGTTAATGCGTTTTTCAATCGCATAGGTAATAGATTCATCATCCATCGATGATTTGATATTTTGACGATTATAAATAACAGCGGCGGCAGCAGCGCCAACCGCGGCGGCACCGACAGCGACACAGCCGGTTAGACTGGCGGAGATGGTGGCGACGAATATGAGTTTTTTCCAACTAAACATGCTATTTATCTCCCTGGTTAAATAAATATTGATCAATCAAGTCACAAAGACAATGAATGATCAAAATATGTGTTTCTTGTATTCTAACAGTTCTTGTTGCAGGAACGCGAATTTCTATATCATGCTCTGACAATAGATTGGCTAATTTTCCACCATCTTTTCCGGTTAATGCAACAACCGGAATATTTTTTTGATGAGCAACCTCGACTACTTTTAATATATTTTCAGAATTACCGCTTGTTGTGATGGCCAATAAAATATCTTTTGGTTGGCCAAGTGCGCGGAGTTGTTTGGAAAAAATTTCCGCATATGAATAATCATTTCCAATGGCGGTTATTGTTGATGTATCAGTGGTTAAGGCAATAGCAGGTAAGCTCGGCCGCTCCATTTCCAGGCGATTCAGTAATTCGCCCGAAAAATGTTGCGCATCAGAGGCTGATCCGCCGTTACCGCAGCTGAGTATTTTATGGTCGTTTTTAATCGCTTGCGCCATCATCTTGCCCGCTTTTGCAATGGCAGGAATTAATATTTCTGCGGCTTCTGCTTTCGTCTGAATGCTGTCGCGGAAATGTTGTTCAATATATGTTGTAACTTGCATATTTATTATGTGACCTCAAAAGCGCGTTTTATCCATCGTAGTTGATTGCTTTCTTGTTCGACGGTAATGACATCAAATCGACAAGTCATTTTACTGGTGAGTTTCCGCTGTTGTAAATAGTAAATGGCGGTTTTTATGATTTTCTTTTGTTTTCGATGGTCGATTGTTTCGTGTGGACGCATAAAATTGATATGCGAGCGCATACGGACTTCAACAAAGACGAGTATCTCTTGATCGCGCATAATCAAGTCAATTTCGCCTAATAGACAAGAAAAATTACGCGCAACAAGCTGTAGTCCTTGTTGTTGTAAATAGAGGCAGGCTTGATTTTCCGCTTGTTTCCCGATCATGGAAGATGAGAATCGTTTTATCATTCTATTTCTTGGGGGAGGCCTTGTTGAAATTCCGCATCTAATAATTGCCGATAAATCTGCTGATTTTGGTTAAGGTATAGATTGCCGGTGACACCCTGAATGGGGAAATTAGGTGCCGCGATGAAACGTGGCCATAGCATGCTAAGTGTGTCAGCATCTAAACCTAAGCCGTATAAACGATTGTTGGTTTGATAGTTCGACGCCCATAGCGACGCAAGTTTGTTTCGTAATGTGCTGTAATTATCTGAGAGCAATAATGGAATATCATTGAAATAAATGCCGTTAAGATCATGGTCATTACGCGGTGAAGGTGCGCCGCTGTAAACATTCGAAATCGAGAAAATAGGTAAATTTTCAGTATAATAAAATTTAAGCAGTGGAATAATTTGCCTTGCTTGTGCCGGCGTTGCAATGAGAAAAATACCGTTAATATCCTGTCGTCGTCTGGGTATTGCTTTAATGGGTTCGCCAAATAGATCTTGTAATGATTGTGCGCGTTGGTTGCTTTGATCAATATTCAGCGCAGAACTAATGGAAGATTTGATCGATTGGTCGTCCGTAAATTGTGTGGCGATGGCGATATTTCCGCCTAGTTGACGATAGCTATCGTTAAATGTTTGTAGAATTTGAGTGGCCCAATCACTTTGTGCTGAGAGGGTGAGCAGTTGATCGCTGCCGTGCGCCCAGGCAAACGCAGCAATTTGTTGTGCGGATTGCATCGGGGATAAACCAAATTGAATTAAATTGTCGGGTGGTGATTGATTGGTATCTAAATAATTTAACACCAGCGTGGGCACCGTAATTTTATTTTGTCCGGCGAGTCGATTAACATTATCTTTGGTGAGCGGGCCAATCACAAATTGCGCGCCATCATCAACGGCTTGTTGATAGAGCGTTAATATATCATCTTTGCTGGTGTCATATACTTTAATGGTGGGCGTGTTTTGGAGATATTTTGCATTGTTATAAAAATTCATCATAAACCCATCGCGGACGGCAGTTCCCATGGATGCGAATGGTCCGTGCAAGGGAAGCAATAGTGCAATTTGCTGCGGCGCTTGAGTTTGTGACATACTATTTAGTGTGTCGGCATTGGGTAGTAAACTGATCGCCGGATGGCTTGGATATTTTTGTTGCCATTGCATCAATTGTGTGGCTAAATTTTTTGTTTGATTTGCGTATTGTTTTGCAATGATTGCCAGTTGAAGCCAACCATTGACTAAATCAGATGACTGATATTTTGAAAGCGTTTGCAATTGTTGAAGAGGGAGGCGTTGTAAGTTATGCCAAATGTTTTGTGTTATTTCATTGGCGTCATCAGCGTCAGATGTGAGTTGCGTTAAATGAATTTGTGCGATAACGCTATCGGCTAATCGATTGGTATGAGAATAAAGTGTTACGGCCGTTTGATAATAAAGTTGTTGAATGTTTTCGGGGAGTGCAGCCGGGCTTTTGATTTGTTGAAATATTGTTACTGCTTTTTGAGATTGTTTTTGTTGCAGTGCTAATTTTGCTTCGATGATTAATTTTTGTTGTACATTGGTTGGATTGAGTGGCTGCTGTTGAACGCGTGATAATACTTGCTCGGCATCGTTAAGGTTTCGGTCGTCGAGCAATTGATTGGTTGCCATGAGTTGATAGATGGCCTTGTCATCGCCTTGGGCGTTGGCGGCTTGTTGTAGATAATTCTCAGCAGTGTTAGAGATCTGAAGCGTGTTCTGTTGCGAGGAGAGAGAGGCACAGCCCGCTAAAAATACAAATAGCGTTGTGATGGTTAAGAGTAGATATTGTCGCATGCTCATACCTTTTGATTCTGTCTGAGAAATACGATATTCTACAGCGAAATGACTGGGTTGGCATCAATTTTTTGTATTAATTTTAAGGCCTGTTGACATGATTTTGGCTCGTTCTCGCCATCGAAAAAAAGATACTTCCCTATTTTTATGGCTATTGCTCTTAACGGCATTATTTGTGGTTTGGCAGACGGGTGTTTTGCTGTGCGCAAAAGGCGAAGGTATTTTTGCGGGGTTGTTGCTTGATCATCGCGTTAAACTTTCCATGACGATTTTATGGCCGGATATTTTTTATTTATGCATTCAGTTTCTGCTTTATTTTTTATTTGCTGTGACGACGTGGGGCGTCACTCGTTTGGCAGCATTTTTTTTAAATATATCAACCGATCGTGCTTTTTATTTAGGTATTCTATTTTGGTGTGCGAGCGTTTTGGCAGTATTGTTTGCAAATCAATTGCTGTATGTCAACTCGAGTTTTTCTGACTTAATGTTTGATGTCATCCCTTTGATAGTGGCTAAATCATCGCTTATTGTATTGCTTGGAATGATTGGCATCGTCATTTCTTTTGCCGTTTTGGGAATCATTAAGTTTGTTTTAGGAGGATCGTGGGCGCTAAAAATATGGAGTGTTATCATCATCGGTATTTTAATGGCTATCTCATTTCATCAAACGGATCGTAGTACCCCTATTATAAATTCAAAGCAACCGAACGTGATTATTATTGGCATAGATGCGTTGCGACCGGATCATGTTGGTTATTATAATGCGCAAGTGAGAAATACGCCGCATCTTGATGCGTTTCTGAAAAAGTCGACAAATTTTACTGAGTCGATTACACCTCTGGCGAGAACGTTTGTGGCTTGGTCAAGTATTCTAACGGGGCTATATCCCAAACATGATGGTATTCGATTTAATCTGGTTGCGCAGGATAATTTGCATTTATCGGATACTCTGGGTAATATTTTACAGCGACAAGGATATTACACTGTGTACGGTTCGGATGATATGCGGTTTAGTAATATATCTAAGTCTTTTGGGTTCGATCAAATTATTGGTGTGAAGCCGAGTATCAACGATTTTATTTTAGGGGAGTTTAATGATTTTCCCTTATCTAATTTATTGATTAATACCAAATTAGGTTCGTTCCTCTACCCGGATAATTTTGCGAATCGCGCGGCGTTTGTTACCTACGAACCAAAAATATTTATTCATGTGTTGCGCAAAAAAATAAAACACATAGGTCGGCGGCCTTTGTTTTTAGCCGTGCATTTTTGTTTACCTCATTATCCTTATGATTGGGCATCAGAGCGTGAGCGCGAAGACACTTTTAGTATGTATCATGATGCGATAAGTCAAATGGATCAACAATTTCAAGATTATATGACGGTTTTGCGCGATAATCATTTGCTGGATAATGCGATTGTGGTTGTGTTGTCGGATCATGGAGAAGCGTTTGGTTTATCGGGAGAGCGAATGATTGCTGAGAAAAATTATATTAAAGGTTCGCGTAGCCATAGAGATATTTTTAAACAAGTCAGCGCGCTGATCGGCGCAGAAAGTATTTTTGATTCATCCAGCGGACATGGTACGGATGTGTTGAGTTATCAACAATATAATAATGTATTGGCATTTCGTCGTTTTGGTGCGCGGAAAAATAAGCGGGGTAATATATCGGGGCAGGTGTCGTTAGTTGATATCAAGCCAACGGTGTTAAGCTGGCTAGGTATTTCATTTGCATCGGCGGATGGCGAGTCTTTATTGCCGTTTATACAGAGCGTGCAGAATCGCGTCAAACCCAGAATGATTTTTGCTGAAACGGAATTTACGCCAACCGCGATTCGAACGCATGATATTTCTGTTAAAAATGTAGTTTTTCAGTCATTGGACGTGTTTGGAATCGATCAGAAGACAGGCCATCTTATTTTTAAAAAAAGCGCGGTTAAAAAATTCTTACCGCAGAAACAACGTGCCGTTTATTATAAAAATTGGGTGTTAGCGTTTTATCCGGACGAGCATGAAAATCTTATTCCGCTGTTGATTGATCGTCAAACGGGGCAGTGGACGGATGATTTGACGATTTCTTTTGCGCGACAATCGCCCTTGTCGCAAATGTTATTTGCGATCAAACGATTCTATGGTGCCGAAATTACGCGTTATTTTATTTAAATTGAGAAATCTCCGCCGCTTGCGGCGGAGTCAAGGGCGATGGGGAATCCAGAGGGGAGCAATGCAATGCTCCCCTCTGGTCGCCGTTCGCGCGAATTTACTTCGCGCAGGCGATCAATAAAAGAAATAAAAATACCCCGCCTGCTTGCAGCGGGGATTTTTATTTTTCCGGCGTGTGAATACGTTAAATGCGCCGATTGTTGTGCGGTATTGATAGTGTTGCCATAATGTTCTAAATCGTGCGTCGTGTGCAAAAAATTGGATATAACTGAAGTGAGGATGGCGAGATAAGGAGCCTTTTTTGTTTTTATCAATGACGATTAATGCAGGTTTGTTTTTTTGTAAATCGTTGACGACGAGATCAATAATCTCTTGGTTAAGGGCGATTGTTTTTATCTGTGTTTTTTTAGATTGGTTCAGTAAGCCGGCTATAAAAAATAGCGCCGGAAATCGTGAGGCGGATGTCGCGTGCGCATAGGCAGTAAAATAGGTATGCGTGAGCAAGGCATCTGTAAAAATATAAATGGGTTTGCCACCATTATTATAGGTGCGTACGATGCATTGTGCGTTTTGAATAGGAGAGGACAGCCTTTTTAATGAGGTGAAGGACTGAAAAGAGGCCGTTCTCAATAGGGGCATGAAGGTAATGAAAAAAACGCTACAAACGATTAAGAAAATTTGTTTTCGATAGATTTTTTTTTGATGACGATGGGTGAGTAATAGTGCAGAGAAAGATTCTGATAAAAACAGCGTAAACAAAAGCGTGGCAACGCTCAGTGCGGGCAAGAGATGATAAAACCACGCACGTTTAGCGATTAAATAAGCGCTGAGAAAGCCGATGAGCGCTAGCCACAGCGTTGTCGCCAGTGTGCGATAACGTAATTGAGGTAATAAGAAAAAATAAAAAATAATGGCGGCAACGCAAAAAACAAACAGCATAGTGCCGAGCATCTCGTTCAGCGAAAAAGGTTCTGCATTGAGATAGAAATGATTCACCAGCGGGAGTATTTTATATAAATATTCGGGCGTAAATATAAAGATAGAAATAAGATAGGCAATCAATACGCCACCAATTGTGAGCGTTTCTACGCGTATCCAGCTCAAGAGGTTTTTTTGTTTTAGGATAAAATAAAGTTCAGTGAGTATCAGTGGTGGTAAAAAATACGGTTTTAGCGCGAAACCAAGTCCCGCAAATATACCCATGACAAAAGAGGTGCGCTGAGCAGGTGTCTGATGTGTCAATCGTAATGCGACCAATAAAAAATAAGGGAGAGTAAAAATAACGGTAAGATGTTCTCTTTCGCCAAAAGAATAAGCAGGAAGTGTCGTTAGTATGAAGGCTAACATAATCATTAATAGGTGGTGCGTGAGTGTATCTGTTTTAGAAAGAATTTGTTTGAATAACGTATGACAGCCGAATAAGCTCAATGCGATTAGGATATATAGGTATAGTCGAAAAGCGGTATAGACATCAATAGAAAATATGTTTGCAATAAACAGTGCTGGCATATACAGGTATAAAATCATCGGCGGATTGATTTCGATAAAATTTGTATAGTAATGCCCACCTTGTAATAGTTGTTGAGTGGCCTGTAATAACCAGACGACATCTGCGTTTTTAATTGTTTGTAATTGCAAACAAAGCGACAATGGAAAAATGATCAAAATAATAATGAATAACGGTAAATGTTTTATTGTTCTGCTCATAGGGTTTTCCATAAGCGATACAGATGTCGCAGATAGTTTACTATTTCCTTCATGTTTAACTTGCTGTTGCCTTTTGTGCGATCTTTAAAGTGAATCGGTATTTCCACAATCTGTTTGCAATGACATTTGACGATGAGTTCTAATCCGATTTTATAGCCAATCGGGTTAAGCGGATCAGCATGTTCGAAGGTTTTTTTGCGCAAACAAAAAAAACCAGACAAAGGGTCTTTGACGGAGGTAAATAAGCGTGCCGGCATTTTGGCAATAAACGCATTCAATCGCCGTCGCCATGACCAATTTGCTGCGGTGCTGCCCTTATCTATAAATCGTGAGCCGATGACGAAATCTACATTGGGTTGTGATAGTGCAAGCACCATTTTTGGAATGACCTCGGTCGGATGGCTGAGGTCGGCATCCAGACAGAGTAAAATGGGGTAGTGCGCTTGGTTAAACCCGGCAATGACGGCTGTGCTCAGGTCGCGTTCATGTTCTCGTGTAATTAATTTGACCCAGGGATGTTGCAGCATGCATGTTTGTAGATATTGAGAGGTGCCGTCGGGACTATTATCGTCAACAATAATGAGCTCAAGATTGTCGAATGCGGGTCGCAAGGCATTAATTTCGTTGATCAGACGAGAAAGATTCTCCTTTTCACAGTAGGTGGGGGTGATGATAGAAATATCGGTTGTCATCAGGATAATTATTGCTTTATGTTGGCCGAGAAATTCAGTATCATAGCATCTTTATTATTCATTGTGAACGAACGAGGTTCCCATGTTTTTACCTGATATGCATATAGCTGAGTTTGATCCCGAATTATGGTCAGCGATCACTGACGAGTACCAGCGACAAGAAAATCATATTGAGCTGATTGCCTCTGAGAATTATGTCAGTCAACGTGTGTTGGGAGTGCAGGGTTCGGCGTTGACCAATAAGTATGCCGAAGGTTATCCGGGTAAGCGCTATTACGGCGGGTGTGAATTTGTCGATGTCGCTGAACAGTTGGCGATTGATCGAGTCAAAGAACTGTTTAAAGCAGATTATGCCAATGTGCAGCCGCATTCGGGGTCGCAAGCGAATGCAGCAGTGTATCTTGCCTTGCTCGAGCCGGGTGATACAATTTTGGGGATGAAATTAAATTGCGGAGGGCATTTAACACATGGTGCGCCCGTGAATTTTTCCGGTCGGTTGTATCATTCAGTGCAGTATGGATTGCATCCTGAAACGGGCTTGATCAATTATGATGAAGTGATGCAGCTCGCGCGCGAACATAAACCAAAAATGATTGTTGCTGGCTATTCGGCTTATTCTCGCATCGTCGATTGGAAAAAGTTTCGTGAAATTGCAGATGCAGTGGGTGCGTATTTATTTGTGGATATGGCACATATTGCAGGGCTGATTGCTGCTGGTTTATATCCATCGCCGTTGCCGTTTGCGGATGTAGTGGCAAGTGCTACACATAAAACCTTACGCGGTCCACGTGGTGGATTGATTTTAGCGCGTGCGAATGAGGACATTGAGAAGAAATTAAAAGCCGCCGTATTTCCCGGTTCGCAGGGTGGGCCGCTGATGCATATCATTGCGGCAAAAGCCGTTTGTTTTTATGAGGCGCTACAGCCAGAGTTTAAAAATTATCAGGCGCAAGTGATCAAAAATGCGTGCGCGATGGCCTCTCAAATGCAAAAGCGTGGATTTAAACTAGTCTCAGATGGCACTGATACGCATTTGCTTTTAATGGATTTAACCCATAAACATATTACGGGCAAAGATGCAGAAAAAGTATTGTCCGCAGCCAATATTGTTGTAAACAAAAATACCGTTCCGAACGATCCGCAATCACCGTTTGTAACGAGCGGATTGCGTATTGGAACGCCCGCGATTACAACACGCGGGCTTAAAGAAAAAGAATGTGCACGGCTTGCTGATTGGATTTGTGATATTTTAAATGATTTAGAAAATCAAAAGCAAATCGAATTCATTAAGTTAAAAGCGTTGGCGTTATGCAAACAATTTCCCGTCTATGGAGAAAAATAATGAACCCAAAGGCTCGCAGAAAAGCAAGAGAAAGCGCTTTGCAAAATTTATATCAATGGTTGATATCGAAGAATCATCCGAAAGATATTGTGCAACAGTTTTTGGCGGAGCATGAAGAGGATGATATCGATATCGAATATTTTAAACTGTTATTTTTGGGTGCTACGCAGAATGTGGCAAACTTGGATCAAACCATTTTGCCTTATCTCGATCGTCCGGCGACATCATTAACGCCGGTTGAGTTATCTGTTTTACGTTTGGCGACATATGAATTAACGTATTGTCTTGATGTTCCGTATCGTGTCGTGATTAATGAGGCGCTTGAATTGACAAAACAATTCGGATCATCCGAAGGGTTTAAATACGTGAATGGTGTCTTGGATAAAGTGGCTAAGCAAGTTAGAAAAGATGAAATCAAATAATCCGCTTGATGAATTTTCACTTATTTCTCGTTATTTTGATAAGAAAATAAAGCGTCGAAAAGAGGTTTTTTTAGGCATTGGCGACGATTGTTCCTTAATTAAATTAAAATCAAATCAGTTGTTAGCGCAAACGACCGATACGCTGGTTGAAAATACGCATTTTTTCCCCAGTATGCCTGCCGATGCAGTTGGATATAAAGCATTGGCAGTCAGTTTAAGTGATTTAGCCGCAATGGGTGCGCAGCCTGCGCACGTGTTTTTATCATTAACGTTGCCAAAAGCAGACAGACAATGGGTGCAAAAATTTTGTCGAGGATTTTTTAAATTAGCGAATCAATATGACGTTGATTTAATCGGCGGGAATTTATCGCGTGGACCGTTGTCGATTACTGTGCAAGCGCAAGGTTATATTTCAAAAAAAGATATCTTGCGACGCGATGCGGCAAAAGTTGGCGACTATATATTTGTAAGTGGAGAGTTGGGTCATGCCGGTTTGGCGTTGCGCCATTTAAGAAATACAGAAACCGTTCCCAAAAAATCATTACGATCTTTTTATTATCCAACGCCGCGTGTAGCGTTGGGCATGCATTTGCGCAAAATAGCGAATGCAGCGATCGATATTTCAGATGGATTGGTTTTGGATTTAAGTCATATTTTGGACGCGAGCCATGTGGGCGCAACTTTGCAATTAGATAAAGTACCGGTCGCAAAAAACGCCGGTGTTCGGTTTGCGATAACGGCGGGCGAAGATTATGAATTATGTTTTACCGTATCGCAAAAAAATACGAAAAAATATCAGCTATTGTTGCGTCGTTTAGGCTGTGTTTGCATTGGTCAAGTCGAAAAACCACCTGGTTTGCGCCTGATTGATAAAGGAGGTTGTTTGCTGCAGTTATCAGGCACGGGCTATCAGCATTTTTGCGCATAATCTATACAATGCAATCATTTCTACCGGCAATTTCCCAAAAATTGACTATATTAAATGGACAGGGAAGTTAAAAGGTAGAAAGACAATGAATGATTTGCATGATTATAGTGATTTGCTGGAATATGCGAAATTACGGTTGAGTCAGGTTTATGACAGCGGTCAACGACAGGATGATCAGCTGGCATTGACCAAGTTAATTGCGAACGCTATTAAAGAGCAGCAAGGCTCAGCACCAAAAGAAGTTTTTGATCGTCTGATGGAAGGTGTTTTAAAATTAGAGCAACGGATTGCAGAAGAACATCCAGAGAATGGCAAATTGCGTTCAACGATGTTTGGATCAGCGCTCACTTTTTTTGGTATTGATCATAAAATTGGATTGGTGGAGCAGATCGAGGCAGCTTGTCGCGATATTGATGAAAAATATCAGGCAGCGCAAAACTTTCAACGTCCCGCATCACCCGGTTCTTCTATTTTAGAATAGCCTTCGCGCAGCACCAAATTTCAATTTTTTGGACACCATTTTTTTGCAATGCGTGTGTCAATTCTAAAACAGTTTGCCCCGTGGTAACGACATCATCTAAAATGACGACATGTTTTGTTTGAAAATTTGGATCCATGATAAATGCATTTTTAATATTTTTCTTGCGTTCGTTTTTTGGCAGCATCGCTTGTGCGTGGGTGTGCTTTATGCGTTTGCAGCTTTTTATATTCAGCGGAATGTTAAATTTTTTTGCAATGGGTCGTGCGATTTCTAATGCTTGATTAAATCCGCGTTCGCGTAAACGTTTATGATGCAAGGGGACGGGAATAATATAATCGGGTTTGTTTTCAAATTTTAAATATTTTGCCATTAAGTCCCCCAATATTTTTGCATTGACTAATTTACGATTAAACTTTAGGTCATAGATTAATTTTGTGATCGGTGGGCAGTAGGTGAATAGTGCAAAGGCATTGTTATAGGGTGGCGGTTGCTGTATGCATTGGCCGCAGATTTGTGTGTTGGTTGGGAGCGGGGTTCCACAAGCGTGGCAGGCATTGGTAATAAAAGGCAGTTCATTTTCGCAGTCGAGGCATAAATCGATTTGTTGATCGTTCTTTCGATGACAAAGTATGCAAGTGTGTGGTAGTATCCAATTTATCATTACAATTGCCATTTAGAGGTGAAGATATGACGCCAAGCGTTACCTGGACAGATGCCGCTCTTAATCAAGCGAAAGAGATGTTAAAAGAAACAAATGAAAAATCATTGCGCGCTTATTTTGAGGGGGGCGGATGTGCAGGATTACAGATTCAAATTAAAGTGGATGGGGAAGTAAATTCCGATGATACCGTAATCGCATTGAATCATGCAATACAATTAATTGCAGATCCAGTGAGTGTTCAATATTTAATGGGCGCAACGGTTAATTATTTAGATTTGGGCGAGGGAGAGCTGGCGCGATTTGTGATCGAAGGTATGAAAGTGCGCGCCGGATGTCCGGGATGTGGGCACTGATGTATTTTGATTAAGAATTGAGATAGTGAGATAATTGATAACGGTTTATAGCAAGTGTAGCTCGTATGGAGCGAAGCGGAATACGGGAATATTTATTCACCTTATTATTCCCCGCATTTCGCTTCGCTCCATGCGGGCTACGCTTGCTTAAGAATTGAGATAATCGATAACGGTTTATAAGCTGGCGTAGCTCAGTTGGTAGAGCAGCTGATTTGTAATCAGCAGGTCGCGGGTTCGAGTCCCATCGCCAGCTCCACTATGGTGCCATAAACATGTTTATAGGTTTGAGCCGTCCATGGCGCATTGACCAGCCCAGCATCCATGCTGGGCGTTCGGCGGGCAAACGATTATTAATCGTTTGCTGTTACCGCCTCACCCATCGCCAGCTCCACTATTGTGCCATAAACATTTTTCTTAATTGAAGCAAGCGAAGCGGAACACGGGAATATTTAGCCGCCTTATTATTCCCCGCATTTCGCTTCGCTCCATGCGGGCTACGCTGGCTGTAGACAAGCCGCTTGTCAATGTTTACCGTTTCATATAAACTGTAGACATTGACGCAACCAAAAGATACTATTTTTATGATTGGTAAATATGTACAGCAGCCGAGCGGGTTCAAAGCGTTTATTCCTGAGCCGTTTCCTGGCAAGGAACCTTTCGCTTGCTCACCACGTATGGTCAAAAAAGACGCACAGGCTTCTCGCCTTTTGGGCAAGCTTGATGGTATTACCCTGTTGTTGCCAGACGTTGATTTCTTCATTTTAATGTATCTTCACAAGGATGCAGCGGCTTCCAGTCAAATTGAAGGCACAAAAGCAACAATGATAGATGCTCTAGAGGCAGAAGTAAAAATAGAAAGCGGTGCCCCAACGGATGTTGATGATATTCTTCATTATATTAAAGCGCTTAATTATGGGATGAAAAGGCTAAAAGAACTTCCTTTGTCGCTTCGATTTATTCGCGAAATACATGAAAAATTAATGGATAGCGCAAGGGCAACGCATTTTTCTGACCCCGGTAATTTTAGAAAGAGCCAAAATTGGATAGCGGGAAAGAGCCCTTCCGATGCGGAGTTTGTTCCACCTCCGGTGGATGCAATGCAATCTGCTTTGCATGATTTTGAAAACTTTTTACATGCAAAAGATAGCATTCCTTCATTAATCAAGGCGGCTATTATTCATGCGCAATTTGAAACTATCCACCCTTTTCTTGATGGGAATGGTAGAACCGGAAGAATGCTTGTGACTTTCTATCTTTGCATTGAAGCGTTATTAGAAAAGCCCATTTTATATTTATCTTCATTTTTTAAAAAATATAAGAAGATTTATTATCAACGCCTTACAGATTATCGCGAAGAAAACGTTGAAAAATGGGTTGAGTTTTTTTTAGATGGGATTATTGAAACCGCAGAATCAGCTATAGAAACAGTAAAAGAAATTACCCTGCTTAGAGAGCAGGATATTAAAAAAATAAGCCAAATGAATAAAACCTCGTCAGAAAGCGCGATGAATATATTACCGAAGCTTTTTGCGCAACCAATCGTTACGGCAAATACCATACAAGAATGGGCTGGTTTTCGCACACGTACTGGCGCCCAGAAGCTCATTGATCGGCTCGTTGAAGCGGGCATTTTAGAAATAAAAGATGAAACCATAAAATATGGCCGCATCTATGTGTATAAGAAATATTTAACCATTTTTGAAAAAAGTTTAGTGTAATATTATGAACGAAGCAGAAACCAGAGCAGAACACGTGGTTAGTTCCATTTTGGAGCACGCCACATCGAGTGGTGATGGCAAGAATAGGGAAAAGACAAGCATGAATAACAAGTCGTTAGATCAAAAAGTTAAACAGGTAGCAGAAAAAACGCTGCATGATAGAAATTATGTTTGTGCTATCGATATTTTATTGGGTATAGGTTATTTACAGCCTGTGCACATAGATGATTGGAAAAGAGGCCGCGTACCTTATCTCGAAAAAGTAATTTGTGCGAATTTAAGCAAAATTAGTTATGCCATGAAAAGCTTTCGAGTATGGGCGAGGCAGAAAGGATTAAATCCAAGTGAAACGAGTTATTTATTGAAAACGCAAAATCATAGCAGAGCGTTGCAATTTAGTAAAAGCGGAGATTCTAATATTGAACTGGCTTATCGAACGCATTATGTCTCACCGACATTGACGGATAAAAAACAACAAAAACTTAAGGAAAATTTTGAAAAACCAGCCGAAGTCGTGGTTTTTAGTATTCTAAAAGATTCAAAATGTGATTTATGTGAAAAAGAACTATTCAAAGATAGCTTTTTATATAAAGAACAAGATAAGGCATTGTGTCTGAAATGTGCGAAATTAGACGAATTAACATTTTTGCCCGCCGGTGATGCAAAACTTACTCGTCAGGCAAAAAAACACAGTAAAACATATGCCGTCGTAGTACGATTTAGTCGGGCGCGAAAACGGTATGAACGACAGGGATTATTGGTTGAAGAATCGGCGCTAAAGCAAGCTGAATCAGAAAATAACAGTGAAAAACCAGCGTAGCCCGTGTGGAGCGAAGCGGAACGGAACACGGGAATATTTTCATCTTATTATTCCCCGCATTTCGCTTCGCTCCATGCGGGCTGGCTCGCTAATCACCATGATTATCAGGTGGGCATGCTGGTGCAATCTCTTTAGTAGTGGTTGGCTTCTCCATTTGTATCATTGAGCGAGTAGAGTCGGAACCGGGGGCATAGTAGCCGGTAGAACAGCTTTTAGAAGATGGCTGAGTAGAGGTCACTCTGACAAGACCATGCTTATATTCAATATCAACAGTACAAATGGCAGTTGGCCACCCATTTTTTTTATAGATGCTAAGATGCGCATTCTCAGTTGGACAGCGATCAGCGTTGCCTATACTACTACTATCCGGAGGAATGTTTTTTGTCTCTCCGGGCTTAATATAATCACTAGACCAGGCAAAATCAACAACGTAGATTTTATAGTCTGTCCCGTTATAGACTTTATATGCAGCCGCTGGAGTAGACACCGATATTAGAGCTAAGGTCACTAAAGCAATAGAGCTATTTTTGATTCCAAATAACATAATAAAACTCCTTCTCCATTTGTCCTATATAGAATTTTTTAATGGGCAACTCAAAAATTTTTTTAATTAAGTTGTCGCATATGAATCATTATAAGCGGCAAGTTAATAAGATCAATAAATTAATTTTTAAATGTTCGATTTGTAATCAAATTGATACTGTATATGTTTTTTACAGAAGTGACATTTCTAAATTGCTCCTACAGTCTTCAATTTTGTCTACCAAAAATTCCTCTTTCATGGTATAAAGAAAAATAAATATTAGGTCAAGAAAGTGAAGGATAGTGAATTACATCTTACGCGATGGAGTCGTGTACGCTCTAGTTTGTTAGCGTTAATGGTCTTCTTAACGCCTGCTGCGAATATCTTTAGTTTGCGTGCATTGTTTCTTTTATGTCGTCTTAAATCGATTGCCGGTATTGCTTTATCTTGGTGGTTAGGTGGCGCCGGCGTATTGGGATTATTGTCTGCCGCGAATTATTATTTTTTTATCACTCGTCCTGTGATGCGACGGCATCAAAGTTGTGATCGGTATCTTCGAGATTGTCAAAAGCCGCTAGATACTATACAACAGTCACCTTATCGTGATTTGTTGGCAAAAGCAACTCACGATTTAGAGCCGATAGAGCAAGAATTTGGATCTGGACAAGTTGTTGACTCTGATAAAAAAATTGCCGCTATCTCGACAATAGTCGCTACCTCGAGAACATTAGAGGGTCATCAGAGCTGGTTGACTACTCAGCGGAATAATATGACTGACAATCGGCCCATTTATTCTGGTTCTGGAAAGGAACAAGGTTATCTCAGTCGTGGTGAACGTGCAAAATCTGCGGGCGTGGCGTTAACAACCGCTTTATGTGTGGGGGGTGCCGGTTTTACGGCAGTGCATTTTGCAATGATGATTGGTCAAGTGGCTATGATGGTCGCTGCGATTTCTACGGCGGGAGTGGGTGTTTTGGTGGGGTTGGCGATAGTGGGTGTTGTTGCGGGGGGTGTTGCTGCCTATCGTGCAGCGACACGTGAAATCGCAGAAGCGAATCAACGCGTCACGACACTGGAGAGTCAGGTTCTGATGTCGCGCCAAACATTAACAGCACGGATTGAGGCAGTAAGACGCGCGAAGGATAGATGTGATGAGTTGAAAGCTCAGGTGCAGCAACAGGAAAGTAGTCAGAGGCCAGTATCTCCATCAACATCGCAGTCAGGTCAACGGCCTCGTGCCAATACGCGTCATTCAACCGGTGATTTGCGCGGCGCACACACGCTGTTTGGTGGTAGCTCTGCGACGACAAGTGCAGTGCCGTTGCCGCCATCCCAAGGAGCGGCGGCTGGTGTGGGTAGTCTCGCGCCAGCTTAATATGATTTTATCGTTCCCAGTTTCAGCGCTTGTTTGGTGATCTTATAGAAATGATGCCCTTCGATGCTCATGCAGACCACTTCAGCAAACACCTTTCTGTTTTTAATCAAGTTTCGTATTAAGAATTTCACATATTGATAGCCATAGGGCGTAAACGGCTGAAAACTCAGTGATTTAACGAGCGCCATAAATTCATTAAAGCGCACGCGGCGGGCAAAAAAATGTGTTTTGGGAATATTGTCTAATAATTTATTGCAGCGACTAAAATAATTTTTTAGATTATAACCATATAACGTTTCCAATACTTTTCGATAACCTATTCTGAGTTTTTCGGGATTCATTTTGGTCATAAAGTTGGTTTGCAATCGATGCGTGTTGCTGCCGTTCAAAGAAAAATTTAATAATCTTTTTTCTTTCACGAGTCGTGTATATAAATCGGTGCCGGGCAGTGCGTTTAATAAGCCGACCATCGCTTTTGGAATGCCCGCTTTTTGAATAAAATTAATTTGTCGGTCGAAAATGTCTTCGGCATCATTATCAAAGCCGATGATAAATCCGCCCATCACTTCCATGCCGTATTTTTGGATTTTACGGATGGCAGTAAGCATATTGGTTTTAACGTTTTGAAACTTGCCAGTTTCTTTTAAAGAAAGTTCGGAGGGAGTTTCAATGCCTAAAAAGACAGAATTAAATCCTGCGTTTCGCATGCCAGATAATAATGCATCATCTTCCGCAATATTGAGTGACGATTGTGTGTAAAATCGATATATATTTTTGTGTTGTTTTTGCCACTGCATTAAGGCGGGCAATAAGTCTTCTTTGACCTTTTGTTTATAGCCGACGAAATTGTCATCGACAAAAAAGATAGAGTCGCGCCAGCCTAATTTATAAAGAGTGTCGAGTTCTATTAATATTCTTTCATGATGTTTTAAGCGTATTTTTCTGCCATAGACTTTCCAGATATCACAAAATTCACAATTAAAGGGGCAGCCACGTGAATATTGTACGGACATCGATGCATATTTTTTGAGCTTGAGCAAATCAAATCGCGGTGTCGTGGTATGTGTGATATCCGGTCGATTGGCTGGATAAATATGTTTTGCAGTGCCGTTTTCTAAATCATTCAAAAAACTTTCGAACATGTCTTCTGCTTCGCCTAAAAAGAAATGGTCAACGCCCGTGATGTCTTGATGGCTGGTGGTGGCATGGGGGCCGCCCGCAATGACAGGGACATGATGTTTGTTGCACAGAGCGACGACTTCATCAAATGATTTTTTTTGGACCAACATGGCGGAGATGAATACAGCGTCGGCGTTTTTAATATCGTTTTCGTCTAATGATTCCACATTCATATCGACAACTTTTAGGTTGTATGATTTGGGGAAGAGCGCGGCAACGGTGATTAAGCCCAATGGTGGTATGGCGCTTTTTCTGCTGATAAATTTAAGCGCGTATTTAAAACTCCAGTATGTGTTACTGGGAAATTCTGGATAAATGAGCAGCATGTTTTTAAATCGCGGCATGTAATCGTCCTCGTTATAGTTAAGCGATGTGGCATTTTACCAGGAAAAGGTAGAAATAGGTAAATAAGTTGATTATACTGGATCAAAATTCAATCAACTCGTTGATTTATCAAGAGGTAAAATATGGGTCAATTAGTGTTGCTTCGCCACGGCGAATCGATGTGGAATCGTGAAAATATGTTTACGGGGTGGGTCGATGTTCCCTTGTCGGAACAAGGCATTCAGGAGGCGTTGAAAGCGGGAGAAGAATTGGCGGATATTGATTTCTCTGTCATTTATGTATCAACGCTCGATCGTGCGATGGCAACCGCGATGATTTGTTTATCTAAAACGCATACGGGAAAAACGCCGGTGATTATTCATGACGAAGAAGCGGATAGACGTGAGAAATGGGCAAAAATTTATAGCGATAAAATGAATTCAAAAATTATTCCGGTGCATCGTGATTGGCATTTGAATGAACGTTATTATGGTGAGTTGCAAGGCAAAAATAAAAAAGAAATGGTTGATGAATATGGTGCTGATCAAGTGCATATTTGGCGAAGGAGTTTCGATGTGCGACCGCCCAAAGGCGAATGTTTAAAAGATACCGCTGATCGAACCATTCCATTTTTTAAAGAAACGATTATGCCGCAGTTAGCCGGCAATAAAAATATGTTAGTGGTTGCGCATGGAAATAGTTTGCGTTCGATCGTGATGTATTTAGATAATCTCTCGTCTGATGAAGTGGTGGATTTAGAAATCCCGACCGGCGTGCCGTTGATTTATCATTATGATAGGGGTGGATTTTCTAAAGAATGACGGAGAGCGGTACCCGGAAAATATTATTATAAAATTTCATCCATCAGCTGCAATCCGGCAAACGCATCTTTCGCATAATACACTTTATTTTTATCGCCCAACACTTGTTGGCAATCTTTTTCGACGTAGTCGCGCGTTAATGCGGCGCCGCCTAAGATTACGGGGATGTGAATTTGTTGGCGTTGCATTTCTTCTAAATTTTCTTTCATGATGATCGTGGAATTTACCAGCAACCCTGACATGCCAATGACATCGGCGTTATGTTTTTTGGCGGCATCAATAATTTGCTGCACAGATTGTTTGATGCCGATGTTAATAACAGTGTATCCATTGTTTGAGAGAATAATGTCAACGAGATTTTTACCGATGTCGTGTACGTCGCTTTTAACCGTTGCCAGCACCATCGTGCCTTTTGATTGAGCGGTGTGTGTGGTCATGAGCGGCTCAAGATATTTAACCGCGGCTTTCATCGTTTCGGCAGACTGCAATACGAACGGCAATTGCATTTGTCCGCCGCCAAAATATTCACCGACAGTTTTCATGCCGTCCAATAATATTTGATTGATGACGTCGGCAGGTGAATATTGTTTTAAGGCAATATCTAAATCTTGTTTTAAGTTTTGTTTGTTTCCATCAATGATATGTTGTTTTAATACGTCTTCTATTTTTGTGAGCGCGGTTTTTTTGACATCGGTATCGGTTTGGCCTTTCAATAAATTAATGAAATGTAATAGCGGGTCGGCATTATCTTCCCGTCGATTAAAAATTAAATTTTCGGCGGCGTGTAATTGATCGTCTGGAATTTTATGCAGCGGCATGATTTTGCTGGCGTGCATGATGGCGGCGTTTAATCCATTTTGTTGTGCGTGATGCAGAACGACGGAGTTTAAGACGCGGCGCGCGACTGGTGTTAGTCCAAACGAAACATTTGAGAGACCCAGCAAAATCTGACATTCAGGCAATAATTGCGAGAGCTGTTTGATAGCCTCTAATGTGGTGATGGCATGTTCGCGATCGTCGTCGGTGCCGGTGCAAATGGTAAAGGTGAGATGATCAATTAATAAATCGGATGCGGGCAGTTGATGTTGGGTGACCGCAAAATCATATAACCGTTTGGCGATTTTTATTTTATCTCTCAATGTTTTGGCCATGCCGTTTTCGTCGATGGTGAGTCCAATGACAGCCGCGCCAAATTGTTTGGCTAAGTTTATTATGGCCAATGCTTTTTCTTCGCCATCTTCGAAATTGATGGAATTGATAATACTTTTTCCGCCGAGTAATTTTAAACTGTTGGCAATAACCTCGACGTTTGTTGAGTCAATGACAAGTGGCAACGTGACTTGACCGCGCAACAGCGCAATAAATTTTGTCATGTCGGCTTGTTCATTGCGGCCCACATAAGCGGTGCAAATATCTAATGCGCATGCGCCTTCTTTTGTTTGTGCTTTTGCAATGGCGGCCATGCTATCAAAATCTTCTGCGCATAACAGTGCGCGGAATTTTTTTGATCCGTTGGCATTCGCTCTTTCGCCAATGGCGAAGACGGCATTTTCTTGTCGCAAGGTAACGGAATTAAATAGAGAGCTGACTGCAGACTCACTAATTATATGACGTGCAACCGGTTGTTGTGTTTTGCGTCCATCTAGCATGACGCGTAATGCCGCGATATGTTTGGGCGTGGTGCCGCAACAGCCGCCAATTAAATTTGCGCCGAATTCGTTTACAAAGCGTTGTTGCCAGCGCGTAAATTCTTCGGGTTGCAAGGGATAAGTCGTTTGACCGTCAACTAAAATCGGTAAGCCGGCGTTCGGCATCACAGAAATAAATCCGGACCAATGTGCGCTTAAGTTTTTAACATGCTCGCTCATTTCGGCAGGGCCTAATCCACAATTTAAGCCGATGCCGTCAATCGGTAGGGCGGAAAGTGATGTGATGACGCAATGCATGTCCGATCCGACGAGTGTTGTGCCGGTGGATTCGAGTGTTACTTGTGCAAAAATGGGGGTGTTCGATTGGCGTTCTTGTTTAGCGATATGACAACCCCAAACGGCGGCTTTGAGTGTTAATAAATCTTGATGGGTTTCTAATAATAACAAATCGACTTGTCCGTCTAACAGTCCGCGCGCCTGTTCGGCATAAGAATCAACGAGCTCGTCGTAAGTGACTTGGTCTAGGCTGGGTAATTTTGTGCCGGGGCCCATGGAGCCGATGACAAAACGTGGGTTTTGATCGGTCGAAAATTCGTCGGCGATTTTGCGAGTAAGCTTTGCTGCGGTCAGGTTGAGTTCATAGACTTTGTCGACGATGTTGAAGTCGGCCAAGACGATTTTGTTCGCACTAAAGGTGTCGGTTTCGATGCAATCTGCACCGGCCATCAAATAATCGCGATGAATGTCAGTGATAATGTCAGGTCGAGTTTGGTTCAAAATATCGTAGCAATTTTCCAAGCCTAAAAAGTCGGCTTTAACGTCAAACTTGCGTTGTTGCAATAATGTACCGTGGGCGCCGTCACAAAGTAGCACTTTTTGTTTCAATTGATCGAGTATTTGGGGCATAATGTGACCTCTGTGTCATTTCGACGATCACGCCAACGGCGTGGAGGAGAAATCTCATGAATAACACGCTGTGTCCCAGAGATTTCTCGCTTTCGCTCGAAATGACAGTATAAACTGACCTCCGAGGTCAGAAGATAGCAAAAGAAAAGGTTGTACCATGAACGCATCAAAAGTTAAAGTGAGCATTGAGTTTTTTCCGCCAAAGAGTATGGAGAAATTTTTGGACGTTGCAAAAAAACTTTCATCGCTTCATCCTGTTTTTTATTCAGTGACATGCGGCGCATCCGGCACGGATCAGGCGGGAACGGTTAAAACGGTTGCGCAATTAGCACAAAATTGTAACGTGCCTGTCATGCCGCATGTGACATGCATTAATGCGACGCGAGAGAGTATTAAACAATTATTGACGACATACACTGATTTAAAAATCAAAAATTTGATGGCGTTGCGCGGCGATTTGCCATCGGATATGAAAAGTACAGGTGACTTTGCACATGCCAATGAATTAGTTAAATTTGTGCGTCAAGAAACGGGCGACCATTTTGATATAAAAGTGGCGGCGTATCCAGAATTTCATTCAGAAGCAAAAACATCACAGGCAGATTTAGAAAATCTAAAACGCAAAATAGATGCAGGCGCCAATTGCGCGATAACACAGTTTTTTTATAACACGGACGCATTTTTTCATTTTCTAGAAGATTGTGATCGCTTGGGGATTGATGTGCCCATTGTGCCGGGAATTATGCCGATTTATAATTGGAAACGATTGAATGATTTTGCCCAGATGTGCGGTGCAGAATTGCCGTTATGGTTGCGAAAGCGCGTGCATGATTTTGGTGATGATGAAAAAGCCATTTGTGATTATGGGGTTGGGGTGATTACAGGAATGTGTGAGAAATTTATTGCGGCAGGCATTGCACAGTTGCATTTTTATGCGCTTAACCAATCGGATGTCGTGTTGCAGATTATAAATAATCTGAGCCTGAGAGTGGCCCGCATGGAGCGAAGCGAAATGCGGGGATAATAAGGTGAATAAATATTCCCGTATTCCGCTTCGCTCCATACGGGCTACGTTTGCTTGGAGGCTGTTGTGTTTTTACATCCCCCTTTCTTTGGCACCTGCATCATCGAAAAAGTTTCTTTGGAAACGCTCGTGTCGTATATTAATCGAAAATTTTTGTTTCATGTGCTGTGGAAATTTAAAGCCAGTGCGACCGCTGATTCTGAGGGGATATTGCGCCGTTTGATTTTAGAAGAGAGACAAAAACATTTGATCGGCGCAAAAGCGGTGTATGGTTATTTTCTCTGTCAGTCGGTGGGCGATGAATTAATCGTTTATTCCGATGCGAAAATAGAAATTTGTCGCTTTGAGTTTCCGGTTCGAGGCGATAAACCTTCGTTGGCTCGATATTTTCAAACCACGTCCGATGTGGTGGCGTTTCAATTGGTGACGGCGGGGCAGCGCGTGATCGATTATTCGAACGAGTTGTTGGCACAAGATCAGTATCAAGACTATTTTTATTGGCAGGGCTTGGCTGCGGCGGTGGCCGAAGCGATGGCGGAGTTTATGCATCGGCATATTCGTGTTGAGCTGGGTTTTGCGGCTGAAGAGCCCGCATCGCCTGAAGAATTTTTTCAATCTAAATATCGCGGCGAACGGTTTTCATTTGGGTATCCGGCCTGTCCTAATTTGGCCGATCAGTCAAAAATTGTAAAATTATTGGATGCAGGTCGAATTGGCGTAAAACTGAGTGAGAGCGCGGAACTTGTGCCAGAATATTCGACATCTGCCGTTGTTGTTTTGAATTTAGATGCAAAAATTTAGATCAAAATAGCTTTTTTCGTAGAAAGATATAAAAACCTTTTTAGAATCTATCAATTGACGGTTGACATCTATTCGCCATTACCGCAGAATGCTGTGCCGATTTTTTTATTGGAGGGGTTCCCGAGCGGCCAAAGGGATCAGACTGTAAATCTGACGGCTTACGCCTTCGTAGGTTCGAATCCTACCCCCTCCACCAAGGTTGGTGGGGTGAGGGGAGGGTAATGCGGGTGTAGTTCAATGGTAGAACTTCAGCCTTCCAAGCTGATAGCGTGGGTTCGATTCCCATCACCCGCTCCAAGAGCATGGGTGGGTTATTTTGTGACAGACTCTAAGCCCACATAGCTCAGGCGGGCGAGGTGAAAAGAAAAAAGCGACTATGGGGAGCTTTTTT
>Ga0155284_181_pt3 | contig 24095 bp, 18 predicted proteins | sample RifCSPhighO2_02_FD_106252 | JGI IMG/M metagenome (GOLD analysis project Ga0155284, IMG submission 106252) | Gammaproteobacteria bacterium RIFCSPHIGHO2_02_FULL_42_13 | reverse complement strand
CCAAACAGCGCCATAGGCGCTGGAGGAATCTCATAAATCGTGTTCAATTTTAGGAGATTTCTCCTCGCTTCGCTCGTCGAAATGACAGTGTAAAAAACGCTCGTCGAAATGACAATTTTGCCGTCACTTCCAGTTTAGTGCGTAGGTTGGGCCGTAAGGCCCAACCTACCGTGCTTCTTTTTATTGTTCCCCGCATTTCGCTTCGCTCCATGCGGGCTACGCCGGCTTTAAAGATGCTGCCAAGATGGGAGGCTAGATGTTCAAGTTATTTTGTAACAGACCCTAACCCAGGCATGATGACGGCGGTCGATACACCATCATCAGCGGTGCCTTCTCCACCATCAGCAGACGCAGGAAACATGGTGCATGGTGCCACTGCGAGCGAATGTCGACGAGAATGAGCGCCGCTTCCACCACCTCCAATGAGTTGTGGTTGTACGGAGAGTGGCAATGCAACATTCAACCCCATCGCTTTTAATTGACTCACAAGCTCTTCCAATTTTGCCGTTTTGCTAAAGCAAAATTGGACTGTCTTAGCCTTTAATAACGCTGTTATTTCGTGAGGTCTCAACGCAGGATCCGCATCCGCTGTCATCATAAATTTAGGAACCAACGACATTTCATGCGCTCGTTCATATTCAACGATTTCTCCAACCATCGTCGATCCCTTCATGCCAGGCATTTCTTGATCTGAAAACACAGCCATATATGATGTTGCCGAAGAGCTAGCAGCCGCTTTAAATTTTGCCAATCCTTCTTCCCCACTTGAAGCCACCTCCACTTGACAACCAATTTTACGTAATATCTTCGAGAATATCGCACGATTAATGTTATTATCATCGACCATTAATACACGAGGCGGCGTTAGCGTTCTTGCAAAAAGATCTGGTGTGCTCTCTCTTTCCGCGGCAGCTGCCCCCCTGGCTGCTACAGCCGCCGCGACTTCGCGCGCTCGAAGAAATTTGGCAAGCTCCTCGAACTCTAGTGTCACACATGGCACGGTAATTTGAAATGTTGTGATCTTTGTTTTTTCATCACTCGTTACCTCAATCGGCGATCCTTTTAGCACATCATTCACAAACAATTTCACAATGGCCAAGCCCAATCCCGTGCTACCCTGTACCGCTCTCCCTTCGGCTGTCTGCACATAAGAATTAAATAAAGTAGGAATCTGCTCGGCAGGTATTGTTTTTTCTGCATCATTAATCACAGTAACCATCATGTTTTCATCGGTTAAGACGATTTCTATGCACACAAATGTTTTAAAAAACTTTTTTGCATTCGATAATAAATTACCTACGACGCGCATCATGATATGCGCATCCATTTTTGCAAACCCAGCAAGCGCAGTATCTGTACGTTGATCCGTAATTTTATAGGTTGGTAGCGGCGGCGTATCAAACCCGACCGTAATAAGCTCTTTCACCCATTGTTCTAAATCACACACTGTTGGATTAACACCCCCCTCTCCTGCCTGCAATTTTCCGTATAATAAAACATCTTGAAAAACCGCCGACGCTTTCGCCAAGCAATCCTGTGCAACCGGAAGTTCGCACCCCCCCCTCATCTGTAACGCAAACAATCTCCCTCGCGCACAATCCACAAGACCACGTGCATCATGCACCGCCATCGCGATCATCATTTTTTGGTCTTCCTGCACTTTTTGATAAAGCTGTTGTGCTTGCTGCATCACGAGAAATATATCCGCCGATCCCGCATCAAACAGGATGGCACATTCATCCAAGGTACGATAAACAATCTGTCCGGCTGAAAGTTTTTCCAAAAATACAGCTAAAATAGCCTGATTTTTTGGCTGAAAATAAAGAATCGTTTGTGGCTTGCCTGCTAGCATCCCATTGAATAATGTGACACCATCATGCTGATATGTTTGGTTAACATCAACATACCCACTCAATGGAAACATAAGCCCATCTCCTAAATTATTCTTGTTATTTTTCAAAGAAGGTGGGATCGTATCACAATTTATGGATATTTTATAACCCTTTTTCAACTAATTTAATCGTTCGCCATCGCGTGTTAAAATAATTTCGTTATACGCAATATTTTTTCCGGACGATTCCAATGCCTGCGCAACAATACTGGTCAACCCCGAACAACAGGGCACTTCCATTCGCGCAACGGTAATACTTTGAGGATTGGCGGACTCAAAAATCATGGACAACTTTTCAAGATACATCTGCGTATCATCCAACTTGGGACAACCGATCATTAAAATACGATCTTTTAACAAATCCGCATGAAAATTCGGATAGGCAAAAGGCACACAATCTGCTGCAATTAATAAATGTGCATTTTGGAAAAATGGCGCTGACGGAGAAACTAATGTTATTTGAACTGGCCATGTCGTCAACTCAGACGATTGTCGCACATTGTTTTGAGCAGCCGGTTGTCGTTGAATCATGTGACTCGCTGAGCCGGGACAGGCGTGGCCGACATGTTTTTTAGAATGCTGTTTTGCTTCCACTGCTGCTTCATCAAACTCATCGGCTTCGCGCTCAATAATTGTAATGGCGCCCATGGGACAAGAACCCAAACACATCCCTAAGCCATCGCAATATTTATCCGATACTAACTTCGCCTTACCATTCACGATCTGCAAAGCCCCCTCAACACAAGCCGTAATACAATCACCACAGCCATTGCACAAATCTTCGTCAATTTTGATAATGGATCTTTTCATAAGAATTCACCTATTTAAAGAAAAAACACGATAATAGTATGAAAAAAAAAGAAAAACTGTCACCTATGCGACAATTAGAGGAACTCAGCCACATTCCGCAATGCGTTTTAAGACATCATAATCCAAAATTTTGATCTGTCGACCCTGCAATTGAATGACCTGTTGCCTTTCTAATTTACTTAACGTGCGAGATAAATTTTCACGCGAAGTACCCAACATGTTTGACAATACCGTTTTAGAAAACGTTAAATCTAATACCCCACAATTGCCAGACTGATTTAGCACATTCAATAAATAGGTTGCCACTCTTGCCGCCGTTTCTTTCAACAATAGAATTTCGATCCTCAGTTGACAGGATTTTAAACAACGCGCCAATATATTTAGGGTATTCATCGCGCATTGTGGATTCTGGCAAATACAAGAAGATAACGCATCATATTTAATCGCCAACAACTCTGTATTTTCCAGCGCTTCACAATAGCTCACAAACACACGCTGATCAAACATCGGCATTAAATTAAATATATCTGATGAACCAAACACGTTTAAAATATGCGTTCCGCCATCAGGTAACAACTTGTAAAGCTTTACGCCCCCGCTATAAACAACAAAAAGACTATCTGATTTTTTCCCTTCAACAAAAACCGCATTCCCTTTCTGATATCGTCGCACGGTGACATTTTTTAGAAAATCATCGATCTGCTCATTCGATAAATTAGCACACAGCGATATTTTCGATAGAAATTGTTTATACATCCTGTTTCACGCATTTATATCCATTATATAGTTGAACCCAAAACTTATACATTACCCCCGATAAGTAACATATGGTCGGCGGAGTATAGAGAACCAAAGGTGATCAGTCTGTGACCTCTGTCACATTATGAACAATAGATGACGAATGCGCTGAGAACAATCACACAATAACTGCGGACAAAACACTACAAATTATTCTCCTCCGCTAGCATTTTTAAGGCAGAATAATTGATAATCTTGATATAACAGCCATCCATGTCAATGACTGCCTGATGCTGTAGCTTATCGATCACGCGATATAAATTTTCACGCGATGTCCCCAAAGAATTTGCCAAGACAGGTTTTGAAAGATCTAATCTTATAAGCGCCTCATTCCCCTGCACATGAGAGAGCTGCAATAAATAATTCGCCAGACGTACGTCGGTTTCTTTTAACGTCAAATCAGCAATCGTATTGGAAAATGCTCTTAAACGACTCGCCAATATCGCTATCATATTTAGCGCCAATTCCGAATCTTTTTGAATTAATGATAACAATGCCTGGCGTTTCAATAACAATAACGTCGTATTTTCAATCGCCTCACAATGCGCGGGGAAAAAACCGCCTTCTAATGCGGGCACTTCTGCAAAAACGCCGGATGAAGAAAACAGTTGCAACGTTTGAGACTTGCCTTCTCTCGAACTTTTATACAACCTCACTCGACCTTGGTAAACAAAAAACAAATGCTCTGCTTTCTGCCCCTCGCTAAAAACCACTTCGCCTTTTTTATATTGACGCCGCACTAATTTTGCAGACAACTGATCAAGCTGGCACTCCGACAACCCTTTCAATAAAGCTGTTCTTTTCAAGAAATCTTGATACATTATTAACGTCATGCTGATATTTCAGTAAAATCTGCTTTTGTCACGCCACATAATGGACACACCCATGTGTCCGGAATATCCTTAAATGCAGTACCTGGCTCAATACCACCATCGGGATCCCCGACCGCCGGATCATAAATATAACCACAAACGACACATTCATATTTTGCCATCACCTTGCTCCTCTGTTAACTATATTTTTCGTTTTTCTAATTCTTGATCCAACAAAACAAATGCATCGGAATCTTCTGCCGCGATTTTTGTTTTTTTCAACACTTGGCCTGCACTAAATTCTTCTTCTCGCTGCTCGGCGACAAACCACTGTAAAAATTTATGCGTAGCATCGTCTTTATATTGCAAGGCTAAATCAACCAATGTATGAATTAATTTCGTGACGTCTTGCTCATGATGCAATACCGCTTCAAACACGTTAACCACAGAAGACCATTCGCTCGGCGGGGCTTCGAGTACCAAACATTGTACCTGTTCCCCTCTTTCGATAATATAATGGTAAAATCGCATCGCATGTTCAAATTCTTCTTTTACCTGCATATGCATCCAATGGGCAAATCCTTTCAATTGATGCGCATCAAAATAGGCCGCCATGGATAAATATAAATAAGCCGAATACAGCTCTCGATTGAGCTGCTGATTTAAGGCTGACAAGATAGGTTCTTTCATCCACTTTCCCTTATGATTGAATGATTTATAATCAGTCTGTGGCATTGCTTATTTGAGCCCGTATGCTAATCTTTCTCTTCCTTCAAAACAATAGCATAAATAATATGGACAATAAAAAAACATTCGCCCATAAACTGACAGTATTCAGCCTCGTCATGATTACTGTCGGCTCGGTCGACAGTATCCGTAATTTACCAGCCACCGCATTATTTGGTAGCTCGTTGATTTTTTTCTTTTTATTTGCAGCCCTCTTCTTTTTGATCCCGAGCGCCTTGGTCTCCGCCGAGCTCTCCGCCGCCTGGCCCGAGCAAGGCGGTATTTATGTGTGGGTTAAAAAAGCTTTTGGACAACAAATTGGTTTTTTAACCATCTGGTTTCAATGGATTGAAAATGTCGTTTGGTATCCAACCATATTGTCATTTACCGCTGGCACCTTGGGTTATCTTATCTCTCCAAATTTGGCGAATGATAAAATTTTTTTAATCACGGTGATTCTCTCTACATTCTGGGGAACCACACTGATCAATCTTCTGGGCATGAAACTCTCCTCTCGATTCAGTAATTTTTGTACGATCACCGGGTTGTTATTACCCATGGCACTCATCATTAGCCTCGGGATCGACTGGCTCATCAAAGGAAATACGTTACAAATTAGTTTTTCGCCTATGGCATTGTTACCAAACTTACATGAACCACAGGCATGGGTTGCACTCACCGGCATCATGATGTCATTTTGCGGAATCGAAATTGCCACGGTACATGCGCGCGATGTAAAAAACCCACAACACGCTTTTCCAAAAGCACTATTTATCTCGAGCATTATATTAATTACAACATTAATTTTGGGCTCATTATCCATTGCAATGGTGCTACCCACCGCAAAGATTAGTTTGGTCTCTGGCATTATGCAGGCGTTTGATGCCTTTTTTATTGCTTATCATCTGGAATGGGTTATGCCCATTGTTGCCACCCTATTAATCATTGGCACCATAGGCGGCGTAAGCAATTGGATTATTGCACCCACGAAAGGATTACTCGTCGCATTACAAGACATCAATCTATCCAAACATTTTCAACGCGAAAATAAACATGGGGCACCGAGCATATTGCTTGTTTATCAAGCCTGCATTGTCACCATACTGGTGCTGGCCTTTTTAATCATGCCAAGCGTAAACGGCGCTTATTGGTTACTCACCGCATTAACAGCACAGCTATACATGTTTATGTATATTGCCATGTATGCAACCGGCATTTATATGCGTTATAAATATCCGGATCAACAACGACCTTATCGCATTCCGGGTCGTTTTGGCATGTCCATTGTTGGTTACATCGGAATTATGGGTGCAATCATCACGATCGCCATCGGGTTTGTGCCCCCCATAAACATCAATGTCGGCAGCACACTGCATTATGAAAGTTTATTGATAATGGGATTAATTTTATTGAGCGCGCCGCCACTGATCATCTATCAATTTAAAAAATAGGATTACCCTGACAATCGCCAAAATATTTCTCGCAAAAGAAACTGGGCGTGTGGGGCAAATAGCTGGGAATACTCCAATAATTAGCTCTAATGATATCTAACACCACGTTACGATATTTCTCATATTTAAAACCATACCCAAAAACCAAATAAAATTTCGCATCCTCATAAACAAATGATTTAAACTCCACCCGTTTAAAATAAGGTCTGTAATCTTTGGCGTCGGGTTTATATACATCCAAAATCACGAAATTTTTATTTTTCATCGTTCGATAATCCGTTATAAAATCTCCTTCTCGGCCATGCACACTTCCCTGGCCAAATACGGGACTAGAAACGCCGCTGTCAATATACATTAAATCTGACTTGGCATAACTCGGACTTGCAATAATATAATTTTTATCATATTGATCAAGCTGATGACGCACCCCGACATGCTTCATGAAAAATACGGCTCTTGCGTATTGCTCGCCATGCAACCCAAATTGCCGAAACGCCTGTACAGGCAACAACAACAGCAGCATCACAACAAACAAATGCAACAAGGTAAAGACTATCATAAACTGAATAGAGCGAATGATCTCCTCATTGGACAACAGCGCCATCAACAGAATATAAATAAATGGCACAAATGATAACGGCCAATGCAATCCAATAGATTTAAACGCACTTAAATAAAAGAAAAATAAAAACGGCACCACAAACATAAAAATAAGCACGCCAAATTCCACTTGTGGCTGCCGTCGAAACCAACGCTTATAGTGCTTACATAAATAATAAAAAATAATCGGGGTAACAATGTAGAATATGATCAACACGTATAACGCCAGCGTTCCACATTGAAATTGCATATCTGCATTTCGGTTATACACGTTAAACAAAATATTGGCCCACGCATGTGTATAGTTCCAATACAAATTTTCGAGTCCAAATGGCAGCACACAAACAAATAATAAAACAAATCCGACCGTACGTTTCCAGGATTTTTTGGCAAAAATAAAATAAAGAAAGTAAGCGAGCGCCAACAAAACAGCAAAATATTTAGAAAAAAAGGCAAGCCCCAAACAAATGCCCGATAAAAAATAAAACAACAACTTATCTTGTTTTTTAAGGGCGAGAAATAAAAACATACCGGACAAAAAAGAAAAGAAAATCAACGGAAGATCTGTGGTAATCAAAACACCCAGCACACTCACCGGGGAAAGCAAAAACAAAATAGCAATACCCGCGGCTTTCTTAACGCTGTATGGTTTTAAAAGCCAATATATTAAATACCCTATGATTAATGTCGCCAAAATAGTAGGCGACCGTAATATTAAATTAGATGTGCCGAAATAAACAAATGGATGCAACAGCCAACCAATCAACGGCGTATGATCATAATAACCCCAACGAAAAAACTTTCCCCAAATTGCATAGTAAGCCTCATCCGCCGTCAAAGGAAAATAAATTGCTAAGCTGGTTTTAATCAATGTGGTAATTCCTAAGACCGCCCAAAACCACATAACATATGGACGATCATTTGGCAGAGACAAATGCTTTTTCATGAAACCCTCATTAAACTCTTTATCCGTTATACAATTATGGTAGAATTCACACCCTACTTATTTTAGTTACAAACAGGGCGACAGACTATGGCACAAAAACTTGCACTTTGCCTCACCACTATTATCACGTTGATCTTCGCGACAGCCAGCATCGCAGCCCCCGATAGTATCGCACAAACGTCCGTTGCACAATCCGGCGCCACATTATCTTCCAACCCAGAACCCGCGCTGGTTGCGGCACCACCAACCGTCAGTGCAAGAGCCTATGTTTTGATGGATGCCAACAGCGGCAAAATATTAACACAAAAAAACATGGATCAAAAGCAACCACCCGCCAGTTTGACCAAAATGATGACACTTTATGTCGTCTCACGCGCCCTTCAGAATGGAACAATTAAACTGGACGATCAAGTGCCTGTGAGCGAAAAAGCGTGGAAAATGAGCGGATCCAAAATGTTTATTAAAGTTGGCACCACCGTTTCTGTGCAAGACTTAATCCAAGGCATTATTGTGGATTCTGGAAATGATGCCTGTGTCGCTCTTGCGGAGTATATCGGCGGCAGCGAACAAGGTTTTGCCGATATGATGAATGCAGAAACAAAAGCACTCGGCATGCAAAATACTCATTTTCTGAATTCAACTGGATTACCTGAGGGTGAAAATTTTCAAACTAACCACTATTCCACCGCGCATGATTTGGCCATTTTGGGATATGCGATCATTCGCGATTTTCCAGAATATTATCCCTGGTATAAACAAAAATGGTTTACCTATAACAAAATAAAACAACCTAATCGCAATCGATTACTGTGGCGTTATGCAAATGCCGACGGCCTAAAAACCGGCCATACGGATGAAGCAGGTTTTTGTTTAGTCTCATCCGCACAAAACGACAATATGCGATTAGTTGCGGTAGTGCTTGGTGCACCGACGGATGAATCACGCGCGACGGATTCTATCCATTTGCTCGACTACGGCTTTAGATTTTTTACAACACATATCATATACAAAGCCAATACGCCTATCGCAAATGTACGTGTATGGAAGGGCCAAGACAAAACAACGCCGGTGGGTGTTAGCCATGATTTTGATATCACCATCCCGCGCGGACAATCGCTAAAAACGCAAGCCACTCTTAGTTTACCAAACCACTTAAAAGCCCCCGTAAAACAAGGACAAAAAATTGGAACCATCGCGGTTACACACACCGACCCATTCATTGAGTCAAGCGATTTAGTCGCACTCGCCGACAATCCAACTGGAAATCTATGGCGACGCACGACAGATAAAATATCGCATTTGCCCTTTTTCTTGTTCCATCCAACAAAGACCGGCACAGTGACGATCACGCCAAAGCAAGACACAGAAGCAACGCCGAGCACCACAAGTCCTCAACCTGGATCACAAACAAACTCTTAAAAAATATCGGCAGCAACCAATGCTAAATTATTAACATGATAAATATCAGTTTACACTTACAATATCACTCCATGGTTGAATGGCTGCAAAGCAATCCACACTGGGGGTGGATCATTGCTTTTTTGGCCGCCTTTGCTGAATCGATCGCCATCATTGGTTCCATTGTCCCCGGCACCATCACCATGACCGCGATCGGATTATTAATCGGCTCAAGCGTCATGCCCTTATGGATCACACTCACATGGGCGATTTTAGGTGCTATTTTAGGCGATGCACTGAGCTTTTTCATCGGTCGATTTTTTAAAAATGATCTTACAAAAATATGGCCTTTTAAAAAACATCCCGCCATTTTAGAAAAAGGACAAGCATTCGTTCAAAAACATGGCGGAAAAAGTATTTTCATTGGACGCTTTGTCGGCCCCGTGCGCGCCATTGTGCCACTGATTACCGGCATGTTAGACATGCGACCAAAATTTTATTTTATAGCCAGCATTCCTGCGGCTATTTTGTGGGCCCCCCTATATATGCTGCCCGGCATTTTAATTGGCGCTATTTCATTAGAAATGCCCGCGGACATTGCAACAGAATTAATTCTTTCCGTATTTTTCATACTGATTATATTCTGGGGGATTATAAAATGCATCGCCTATCTGTACAGAAAAACACATCGTTATTTTAGCACAATACTCGATAAAAAATGGGAAAAATGGCAAACGCAACGTTCAAAAAAATGGCTATGCCATTTGCTACGTCATGCGGAACGCGCCACTCAACGCGGACAAATCTTATTATTCATAAACACACTTATCACCCTTTCAATCTTCTTGATTATTTTTGTTAATGTCATTTATCACGGTTCACTCACTCACTGGAACGATGCGGTTTATCATTTGTTTCGTGGCATTCGCTCCATCACATTAGATAACATCGCTGTTATTTTTACTATGCTTGGCCTGCCAACCTTACTATCCTGCCTTATCTTCCTTATGTTTATCTGGTTTCTCTTTTGCAAACGCTGGCGAATAGCATTTCATTGGTTGACCGCCGGAATTATCGGCTCGGCATTGACTATTCTTTTTAAACATTTTTATTTTTCACCACGACCATGGGGGCTCATCAAACAAAGTGCCTCCTCTTCTTTTCCCAGCGGACATACCACCATGGCCGTCATCACCTATGGTCTCTTGGCATTTTTTCTTACCCAAAAAGCACCCAAAACCGTACGATCAATCATTTATTGGGTAGCCACGTTGCTCTGTATTGCGATCGGCATGTCGCGACTGTATTTAGGCGCACACTGGTTAACGGACGTCGTTGGCGGAATATTTTTAGGTCTTTCTATTATTGGCGCCACCGTTATTTCATATTATCGTTACGCTTCACTGCCCGCGCCACGATGGAGCACGATGATTACTGCAATCCTAACGATCACTGTATTAACCATAGGATATGCGAGCGTTTATTACGCTAATGATCTATATAATTATCAGCGCTATTGGCCTCTATATCAAATCTCTTATCAAAGCTGGTGGACTCAACGCTCTCCAGCCATTCCACAATATCGAGCGGATCGACTAGGCCATCCAACAGAAATTTTAAATATTCAATGGGCAGGTTCATTAAAAAATATTCGACAAACATTAGAAAACAACGACTGGCAAGGGATACACACGCGAGACTACTTAACCACGTTAAAAAAACTTGCCGAACAAAATCATCGTCTCGCCCATTCTGTCATTCCCAAACTGTATGATGATCGCAATCCTGTTTTAGAAATGGCAAAACTGTTGAACGGCCAATTTCCCCCACTGATTATTCGGTTATGGCGTTCGAATATTTATATTACGCCCAATGATACACCATTATGGGTTGGCACTATCTACTACGATGTCACCGAAAAACAACTATTGTTTTTTAATCGCACGGCTAAAACTAAAAACTTAAAAAGCCAATATCTCGCCATACGCTCGGATCTGAAAAAATCAACAGGGTCCATCAAACAACTCAAGCAAAAAAATCTACCGCTAAAACTAGCAAACTCAACGAACTCAACATTAATCTTAATCGCAACTCATTAGTCTCGAGGAACAACATGCTGAACACATTAATACAACTTCTTTTATTTCTGGGCGAAATGATTATTTTAGTCGTCGCCGTGCTGATTGTTGTCGCCGGCATTGTCGCCATTGCCACCAAAGAAAAAACAAAAGAAAAAAATAAAATTAATGTTCGCAACTTAAATGAATATTATAAAAATCTAACCAATGAAATGAGCGCCGAAATTCTAGAAGAAAAAGCGTATAAAAAATATAAAAAATCTGAAAAAAAATCTGAAAAACGAACACTCTTGAAAAAGCAGCGTATTTTTATACTCAATTTTGATGGCGACTGGAAAGCGTCGGCCGTTAACCTCTTTCGGGAAGAAATCACCGCCATTCTGTGTGTCGCCAAACCACAAGATGAGGTCGTTGTCCGACTCGAAAGCGGCGGCGGTGTCATACATGGCTATGGCCTCGCCGCTTCTGAATTACAACGCATCAAAGATCACCAAATTCCACTCACCATTGCAGTGGATAAAGTTGCCGCAAGCGGCGGCTACATGATGGCGTGTGTTGCAGATAAAATTTTAGCAGCGCCGTTTGCGATTATTGGATCGATTGGCGTGCTCGCACAGCTGCCTAATTTTCATCGCTTCTTAAAAAAGCACGATGTTGATTTTGAACAAATCACCGCAGGACAATACAAACGTACGTTAAGTTTATTCGGCGAAAACACGAGTGATGGGCGCAAAAAATTTCAAACAGAGATCAATGAAGCACATCAACTGTTTAAACAATTTATCACTAAACATCGCCCACAAATTGATATCGATAAAATAGCAACCGGCGAATATTGGTTTGGACAAAAAGCCAAAGAACTCAATCTCGTTGACAACATCATGACAAGCGATGAATACCTTATCTCCGCCAGCCAACAAGCAGATTTATTTGAAGTGTCCTTTAAACGCAAGAAAAAATTGCTCGAAAAACTAGGCAACACCACGCAATTATCGATTAAAGACTTAATTGCCAGCATCAAACAAAAAGAATTAGATGATATCTTTTATTTATAACTCGCGTTTATAGTTGTTTCAGCACATACTGATCATACATCGCTTGCGCGCGTCTTAACGTCAACGGCTTTTCTAAAAAATCAGTGAGCCCTGCCTCAAATCCTTTTTTTCGATAAGCCTCTTCTAAATGCGCCGTTAATGCAATAATGGGCACCTGGCGTTTACGATGATCTTTAAATTGACGAATCGTTTTGGTCAGCGTAAATCCATCCAAACCCGGCAAACCCAAATCCATAAAAATCAGATGGTACTTATTTTTATCGAGCAACGCCAATGCTGCGATGCCATGATCAACAATATCAACCACGCAATTTAATTGCTGCAAGATCATTGACGCAACCTTTTGCGCCAATCGATCATCTTCTACTAACAGGATACGACTTTTGCGAGTAGGCATCTCTTTCCCTCATCCATGGGTTGAATAAAATTGGCGTCCCCGACGGGATTCGAACCCGTGTTGTCGCCGTGAAAGGGCGGTGTCCTAGGCCGGCTAGACGACGGGGACGCATATGCGCATGCAGTATAGACCATGCCAATACTAGTTTCTATAGCACCGACTTGCCACGCCGCAGGCGTGGTGGAGCTAATCGGGATCGAACCGACGACCTCTTGCATGCCATGCAAGCGCTCTCCCAGCTGAGCTATAGCCCCATATCCATATCCCGCATATTTCACACAATTGCTACTGCGAACGCGAATAAAGCTATAACTACTGCGTTCTCGACAAAAAATGACCGGTTACATATCGCACCGGATATGCGCCCGGTCATTTTTTGCCTCGGGCCTTGTATTTATAGCTTTATTCTCATTCTCGCTACGCAATCGCGTGAAATATCCGGGATATGAAGGGCTCATTCTAGGAGTCTTCTCTCCAACTGTCAACAACACTCTCAGCAGCTCTGAGCTGCGGAAATCCAAGCTCCGCCTGGATTTGCTCAGCTCAGAGCTGCTTTGAAAACGTCGCAGATATGATATGATCGCCGATATGATAAAATTAAAATCATCACAACCTATCGGCATCTTCGACAGCGGTATCGGCGGATTAACCGTCGCGAAAACAGTTATTGAATTATTGCCGCACGAAAACGTCATCTATTTTGGTGATACAGCGCATTTTCCGTATGGCGACAAATCAAGCAGCGCCATTCAAGAATACACCAAACACGTCGTTGATAAACTGCTGGACTGTGGCTGCAAGGTTATTCTTATCGCTTGCAATTCAGCGTCAGCGGCCGCCTATGATTTTCTCAAACAACATATTGATGATCGAGCCTATTTAATCAACATTATCGACCCTATCCTTCAATCGATTGCAAAAACACATGCACATAAAAAAATTGGCCTGATTGGAACGCGACAAACCATTGGATCCAATGTATACGGACAAAAACTGCGTGCATTGAATAGCGATATTCAACTACAATCACTGGCAACGCCGCTGCTCGTCTCTGCAATTGAAACTATGTTACACAACAAAAAAGTCATCAATGAAATTGTTAAAGAATATCTGTCGAATGATATTTTAAGCGACATCGACGCGCTTATTTTAGGCTGCACGCACTATCCCGCCATCGAAAAAGAGATCATTGAATTTTATGAAGGTCAAACCGAAATCATCAACCCATCACATGCCGCAGCAGCACATATCAAGCAGTTATTGACAGAAAAAAACCTGCTCAATCCAAACGGCCACGGCCTAGAACATGTCTATGTATCCGATTATATGGACTCCTTTGCCAACGTAATACGATTGTTTTTTGACAAAGAAATTGCTATCGAATATTAGTCTTTTGTCTTAATGTCCAAACCCAACCCCATCAAATCGATAATGCACATGTCTATCACCCCGTTCATTCACCTCGCCCACACGACGACCGAAAATACGAATATTATTATTGAACTTTAGTTTTAACGCAGCCGTACAAACTTGACCATGAATATTTTGATAACCTTCTGTCGTACTTTGTATCCCGATCGCGCCAGAGGCAGTATGACTTTGTTGTGCTCGCATACCATGCACATTCCCGCGCTCCAAACGCGCTAAAATTTGAGCAGACGTTAAATATTGCGCCGCTGCTGTTATCACACGCTCATCAATAGATGCATATGCTCGCCCCGCCGGCAACCAAGGCACGGTTAATGGATAGGCATAATTGGCCGGCATTGACTGACCAGGGGCTAATGGAAAAAACGCCACCCCATTGCCAAACTCAATACGCGCAGATCTCTCGTCGACCACCGGAGCAGCAACGGGTAGTTGGGATATAACAACCGGACGTTTTTTTACAGCACCAACGCTGGCAGCCGCTGCTGCCACAAATGAATCAACAGAAACTGCGCGCATTGTTTTTTCCCTTAAAAAACCGATCGCCTCAGAAATTTTAACAGCATCAAGGGCAAAATGTTCAACATCAATTAAATGATTCTGCCGATCAATACAAGACGCCGGCATAAATTTTAGTAATGCGTCATAAAATGCATCTGCATGCTGTAGCAATAAAGTATCCGTATTTAAATAATAATGTAACCGCGGATTCCCTTCTGCATCCACTGCAAAATAATAATCACAGGCGTCTTGCAATCCGACTACTCGCATGAGCGCATTTAATTGATGCAGCACTTTGTCAGCTTCTTGCTCAGCGCGCGCCACATACGTTAATCGATTCAATAAGCGTGCATGCAAATATCGAACTGATCGAGAGCTTAAAGAGGAGAACCCTACATACAATTCATCGTTCGCCCCCCGGTACACCGGAATCTTGGCTTCCAATAAAAGACGATGTAATTCTGTTAAATAGGCATGTTTTGTAATCGTCTGCTTATCGGCACCAAAACACATGTCGGATGAAAAAGATAACTGCCATAAATCTGATGCTTCTGCATGACGCCGCCACGGCATATCACTAAATCGTTGTAATTGCCTTTCAAAATTTTTGATTTGTCTGGGCGCCCTTAAACGCGCCCAAGCACGCAATAATAATCGCGTATTTTGTAACGCTTGGTGTCGCACGCTAAACCGAGATACATCGGTGAAAACACCGAGGGGACGTGGCGAAACCATCTCTACTCCCAAACCAAAAAGTGTCCCTGACACAACCGCGCGTTGAGCCGTAAATCTAACCCCCGTTGAAATTCTTTCCATACTGCATAAATAAGGCAACAAAATACTGATTAAAAAACTCATGACATCCGCCGCGCGAATACCGCGGTGCTGCGAATGAATCAACGTACGTAACTCCCCATTCAAACGAACCACCTCTCCCTGCGTGCCCAATCGCATACGCATCTCATACGCAGGATGTCGTCGACGATCGTAGCCAACACCATTGGGGAAAATATTATCCACGATATTAGAAACTAAGCTTAACAACCGATAATGCATGACTATAATCGCTGGAATAAGCCATAAAAACACGGGCCAAAACTCTTCAACCGACCCACCGAGCCACGCTTGCGCCCCCTCTTCCAACGCGCGCAACAGCACCGCCCGATTTGGCAACTGTGAAGTCACCCAGGAAAACAACATGATATAAAGTGCACTTGCAAACGGAGCATTGTAACGATGCGCTAAACTTTCTGTTTCACGCAATGAGGCATGGAGTTCGGCGATCGTTCTGACAGCCGGAGGAGCGCCAGCAACAATAGCAAGCACTTGTGAGGGTGGTCGCCCTGGAGGCATAATATTTTTCCTTTTTATTTTTCATTTATATATCATCGCTCGTTGCAATCGCTTTAATGTTTTCTCACGGCCGATTAACGCCAACGTTTCATCAATCGGTGGCGAAATCGTATTCCCCGTCACCGCCACGCGAATCGGCTGTGCAACTTTACCTAACTTTAACTGATGCGCTTCCGACACTGCAATAATCACTTGATGAATGGCTTCTTTTTCCCACGCTGGCAATTGCGCTAATTGTGTCGCAATCTCCTGCAACACCGGTTTTATGTCGGGCGTCAAATGCTTGCTCGCCGCTTGTTCATCGTACTGCGTCACCTCTTCATAAAAATAACGGCTTTTTTCAGCCATTTCGTTTAAGGTTTTGCAACGCTCAGCTTGTACGCGCACCACCTCTGCTAGCAGAGGTCCTCCCGACATATCAATCTGTTTTTGATCCATTTGCCATTGTAATTCTTTTGCCACCACTTCCGTCGGCAATGTTTTTAAATAATGTTGGTTGAGCCAACTTAATTTATCGGGATCAAATGTCGCGGGTGATTTTTGTAATTTGTTAAAATCAAAAAATTCAATCATCTCTTCCATCGAAAAAATTTCTTGATCGCCATGCGACCAACCCAACCGCATTAAATAATTTAATAATGCCGCTGGCAAAATTCCCTCTTCGCGATATTGCAACACACCTAATGCGCCATGACGCTTTGACAAACGCTTGCCATCATTACCTAAAATCATTGGCAAATGCGCATAGATGGGCGGCCGCATGCCCAGTGCATTAAAAATATTAATCTGACGCGGCGTATTGTTGATATGATCGGCGCCGCGAATCACATGCGTCACCTTCATGTCAACATCATCAACGACCACCGCAAAATTATAGGTTGGCACGCCATCACTGCGCACTAATACCAAATCATCTAATTCGCTATTTTGAAATTCAACTAATCCGCGCACACCATCATCAAATTTGATAGAACCTTCGTCAGGCGTTCGAAATCGAGCAACAAAAGATCCTTCTTTTTTTTCTTTCAAATCCCGACAACAGCGATCATAACGCGGTTTTTGTTTGTTTTTCATTTGATCCGCGCGCAGCGCTTCCAACCGTTCTTTAGAACAATAACAACGATAGGCATGACCTGTTTTCAATAATTGATCGGTGATTTCACGATAACGATCCATGCGTTTGGTTTGATAAAAAGGGCCTTCATCATACGTTAAATTCAACAATTGCATGCTATCCAAGATCACTTGAATCGCCTGATCCGTCGAGCGCTCACGATCCGTATCTTCAATACGTAAAATAAAAACACCCTTCGTCTTGCGCGCGTATAACCACGCATATAAAGCCGTACGTAAATTGCCAATATGCATCGAACCGGTTGGACTGGGGGCAAATCGCGAGCGAACTATCATGAACTTCCCTCATTATTATTGAAAAATTTTATTTAAGGTATACGCCAAACGATAACCCGCTAATGCGACGCGTTGCTCGGCAATTTTTTGTCCAGCCGTAATATACTGCTGGCTCACTGGCGCACCAAATTGCACCCCATTATACACAAAGGTATTGGCAATCGCGAACCCTTCCGTTGCCCAATCCATCGGATCCATATCCTGCACCTGCTGGCCAAACGACTGCACAGGGTAATCAGTCTCGATCTGACTCGCCATGGTTTGTAGATCTAACGCTGAATTATCATACAAGCCCAGCATATGATCCCATAACATATGCAAGTTAGCTGCTATAGGCGACTGAATCAAAAAATCATTGCCACCCATATCCCCGCTTGGAAATTGCTTCGTCACTCGCGTTGACACATGCAACGGCTGATGAATATCTCCTACAAAATGCACTAAAAACCCTAAAAACATCGCTTTTTGATCCTCTGTCGAGTGGGGGCTCGCGAGCGTTTTTTCACTTTGTAAAATAGCCCAAACCACATTTTCATAATCGACTTGCGCTAATGGCTGTCCATCCGGACTGAAAGGCTGAGCTATATAATGCCACCCATTAAAAGCGGTCACATCATTTGATCGTATATCATCCGGCCATGTTGCTATCTTAATAAAATCCGCCGCCCCTTTATTGTCTTTCATCAAATTATCGGCCAATTGGTTAACCCGCGAAGCAGCAGAACCCGTTAAATGCTCATAGGCGATTTGCGCAACAAGTTGATGCCCAAGAGCACCCCATGCAAATAGTATCAAAGGAAAAAACGACAGAAAACAAAAGGAAAAAACCAAGACCACTAACGAGCGAACATGACTCATCAGACACTTCCTTGTTGATCAAATAATATCCATTATATCATAATTACTTTTAGATTGCACGAAGAACCAGTAACGCGGTTTTGAACATATATTTCTTGTGCTAAGCTATGGCAATGAAGATAAAATTTAAATATTTCGCTTGCATTGCGCTGATCCTATTTTGCGCTCAAACTGTAGCTGCGCCCAAAGCGACGATAACCGCCCCTGCACTCAACAATGAAATTACCGGAATTACTGGCGATGCACAAAAAAACGCACTTGCCAGACTTTCCATTTTACAAAAAGATTTTCAAAACAAAAAAATCTCGGCCAAACAGGCCTATAAATTATTAGCGCAGGGTGAAACAACCATTCAAGAAGCCATCAAACCTTTTGGCTATTTTAAATCAACCGTTAGCGAGCGATTAACGCAAGATGATAACAAAAATTGGCTGGCTATTTATCATGTCAATCCCGGCCCTCAACTGCATGTGACAAAACTCAGCATGACCGTCATCGGCCCTGGCAACGATGATAAAGAAATCAATGCATTAATTCCGACACTCCCCTTAAAAGAAGGCGATGCTTTTAATACCAATAATTATAATTTAAGCGTCGATAAACTCTTGGAACAAGCACATGAAGAGGGCTACTTAAAAGCAAAATTTGATGTGAATAAAATCATGATCAATCTCAACAACTATTTATGCTCTATCACCCTGACGCTCAACACGGGACCTCAATACTATTTTGGCAATATTTCATTTGGCTCAACACCATTAAGTGAAAAATTTTTAAGGCGCTATGTAATTTTCAAACCCGGGGATCCATTTTCCTATGATATTCTCTTACGCTTTCAACAAAATTTATCATCGGGCGGCTATTTTAGTAGCGCGTCTGTTATACCAAACATCAAAAAAGCAAACAACTATCGCATCCCGATGGAAGCCAAATTTCAAATGAACAAACGCCGCGAATATAAATTCGGTATTGGCTACGGCACCAACACCGGCATTCGAGGCACCATCGGTTATTCCATGCGCTGGGTTAATCGTTATGGCCATCAGTTTGATAGTTCTTTACAATTATCACAAATACAACAATATATTGCCGCACAATATATTATCCCCGGAAAAAATCCCTCGATCAGTAACTGGATGTTCACAACCTCTTTCTTAAAATTAACACCCAAGCGCGGTAAAAGTTTAACAAAAAGTATCGGTATTTCGCACATCAGAAACTATGCCAACTGGCAACGCACCTTAGCATTAAACTACGAAATAGAACGCTATCGATTTGATGAAAATGAGCCTTATAAATCATCAAAATTATTAATGCCGAGCATCACACTCACTTATACCAATCCACGAAACGAGCTAAACGTCAAAAATGGACAACGATTTTCACTCACCATGAAAGGCGCGAGTACCGATGTCGTTTCCACCGCTACGTTTCTACAACCCGAATTACAATATAAGTTAATTACCACTTTACTGGAAGGCAATCGTTTTATCTTCAAAGCGGACTATGGATATACGATCGTACATGATTTAACAAAACTTCCCTTATCAAAACGTTTTTATGCGGGCGGCATACAAAGCGTACGTGGTTACAGCTTTAAAGGACTCGGTCCCGGAAAATATTTAGTCGCGGGCAGCGCAGAATACCAACGCAAAATTGTTGGCAATTTTTATGCGGCCATCTTTTATGACATTGGCAATGCCATCAATCATGCCACCGACCCACTCAAACGCGGCGCAGGCATCGGCACCATTTGGTTATCCCCCATTGGAGATATACAACTTTATGTCGCACGCCCCTTAAGTTACGATGGCAATCCACTACGATTTGAATTCAGTTTGGGGCCGGATTTATGATCATAAAAATCATTAAACACACGCTATTTACACTCTTAATCGCCGTTGTGATTTTGTTTTTCTTTATCACGACAACACAAAGTGGATTAAAACTAACCGTGTTCGTTTTAACAAAAACCTTGCCCGGCACATTACACATTGACAAAATCAGTGGCACAATAGTCGGCAAGATACAAATGAAAAATCTCACTTATCAAAATCAAGATTTATCCATTAATTTAAAATCATTTAGACTCAACTGGACACCGAGCCGTTTATTACTCGACCGACTTTATATTGACGAACTCTACGCGCATGACTTACGCATTCAATCATTCTCACAACAACAAGCAGATACCACATCGAAACCCGAAAAAATAAATCGGTTATCCCTGTTGAGATTGCCCTTAAATATTACCGTTAAAAATGCAGATCTTTCGCAACTCTACGTTCAACAAAACAACAAAAGTCACCATATTAACAATATTAAACTCAGCATCAACACAACAAAAGACCAAGCAAACATCGACAATCTCTATATACGCGTCACACCATACCATTTTACATTAAACGGCAACCTGCAACTCAAAGCGCCTTATAACACAAACATCACCGGAGAACTCACCGACTACATCACCGGTTATTATCCCATAAAATCTTCGCTCTCAATAAAAGGCGATCTCAATAAACAAATGGCGTTGCTATTTAAAATAACTTCACCGTTTACAACTGAAATTAATGCCACGGTAAAGCAAGCACTATCACAAGGGGCTATCGACATTCAGGGCCACTGGAAAAATCTGTTGCTCCCCGTCGGCGATTATGGAAATATCGCCAGCCAATCTGGCTCCATAAATGTTACCGGTTCGCTGAAAAAATATTCTCTTGATCTCAACACCGATATATATGGCACAGATATTCCATCCGGCAATTGGGTGATAAGAGGAACGGGCAGCTTAAAACAACTGGATCTATCCACCATTCGACTGGATACCTTGCAAGGCACCATCAATGGCCGTGTGGCATTACGATGGAATCCTGATATTCAATGGAATACGAATCTCTTGCTCAACAACATCAACCCCGGCATTCAATGGCCCGATTGGCCTGCCAATATCAATTGCCAAATAATTTCTGCTGGCAATTTAAATGAAACAAAACCCAGCGCATCCATCGCAATAAACAACATTCACGGGTCGTTGCAAAGCAAAGAAATGAGCGGCGATATTAATATTCACTGGCAAAAAAATGACTTGGATATTCCCAAACTTAATCTGATGGTCGGCGACAATCTTTTCCACGCACAAGGTTACTTAACAAACGTCTGGAATATTCAGTGGCAAATGAATGCGCCCGACCTAACTGAAATTTTGCCCAGCGCATCCGGTAGCATATTCAGTAACGGCGACATATCCGGCAAAGAAAAAACCCCAAAAATAGAAAGCAACACGCAAATTAAAAATCTATTGTTCAATGACTATCACATTACATCATTACAACTCAACTCTGATCTTAATCTCGCGACAAGCGGCATATTCAGAGGAACACTAATCGCACATAATATTTATCACCATAATTATGGGCTGCGTGGGCTTAATCTTTTACTGACCGGCACCCCTGCTTATCACCAGTTAACGGGCAATATATCCATAACAGGCGCCAAACTGAATATAAAAGTAAATGGACAACATAAAAAAAATTATTGGTCAGAGAAAATTAATCAACTATCACTACAATCAAAACACTATAAAAAATGGCATTTAAAATCACCCTTCACGATCATGACTACGCCCACAAATATAAAAATTGATCGTTTCTGTTGGATCGCCAATGTTTCTAATTTATGCGGACAATTTAATTGGAACTCGCGCTTTGATTGGCAATTACAATTGCAAGGAGATCAGATCCCGAGCACATTCATCAACCATTTGCTCACCCATCAGCTCACGCTTGACACGCTATTTAAATTAAATATAAACTTACAAGGCTCTCCATCGGGCAAACCGATCGGCGCAATCAACTTATCCGCCAGTCAAGGCTCGATCCGCAATAAAACTGAAAATACAACCGTCTTTAATTTTACATCGATGCTACTCGACGCACAGGCTTCACAAAAAGAATTAACAACAACATTTACTATAAAAAATAAACTCCAAACGTTACTGGGATTAAATTTACGGCTGCCCGATTATAACACCAACATCCCATTCCTTTATCAAAACATCACGGGGAAACTATCCGCCTCCCTATCACCGTTAAACTTTTTACCTTTATTTATTCCATCATTAAGTGACACAAACGGCACATTCACGTCAACGCTTAACATCAGCGGACCTATACTGACGCCAACTTTATCCGGCACGAGCACCTTATCGAATCTATCCGCAACGATCACGCCACTGAAAATCACATTAAACAAAACAAACTTATATCTCAACAGCGATGCCAATGACACGCTCGCATTTCAGGGGCAAACCAATGCAGACAACGGCACGCTCAAACTCGATGGCACAATAGCGCTCGACCAAGAAGATCAACCATTAACGCTAAATATTACCGGCAATAATTTTCCAGTTATCAATAACAATGAATACAAAATTAATATCACCCCTCATTTAAAAATAACGCATAACAAATCGAAAATAAATATTTCAGGCACGGTGAATATTCCGAGCGCGCAAATTACTCCCGAAGATTTTACTTCAACGGTTTCTCTGCCCAGCAATGCAGTGGTCATTGATTACAATCATCACTCACCCTTCAAAGAAAATTTCGGCATTTATACTAATGTCACTCTCACGCTGGGCGATGCCGTTGCATTTGGTTACGATGGATTGCTCGCTCAACTCGCCGGCGCACTCAATGTAAATAGCGCTCCCAATGAACTCACCACGGCAAACGGAACTTTATCGGTAAAAGAAGGCTATTATCGAGCGTATAACACCAAACTCACGATTGAAGAAGGTAAACTCACTTACACCGGAGGTCCCATTAATAACCCTGAACTCAGCATCCGCGCCACCAAAACCATTAATCAATCGCAAGACGCAGCTGCTGCAGCACCTTCCAGCACCAAATCGTCAACGAGTTCGACAGAAGCTCCTTCCGCCCACTCAACGATGACACCAAAAAAAGTTGGTGTCAGTGTCACCGGCACTTTAAAAAAACCTATGATTAGCTTGATTTCCGAACCCGGCGATATGAAAGATTCTGATATTTTATCTTATCTTATTTTAGGTTCTTCTACACAAGACAACTCACAAGAAGAAAGCAAATTATTATTAGAAACCGCCAAAAATATGGGCATAAAAAATGATTATTTATACAATGATATCGCTTCTACTTTTGGACTCTCTGATTTTGGTGTTGAAAATAATATGATGATGGATCCCGAAGATAGTTCCCTGCAACAAAACCCCGAGTTCGTCATCGGAAAATATGTGACACCCCGATTATATCTAAATTATGGTGTTGGCTTAGTTGTTCCCGTCAATATCATACGACTGCGTTATACCGTTTCAAAACGCGTTTCCGTACAAACTGAAACCAGCACGCTCGGCAACGGCGCCGATGTTTATTATTCGTTTCAGACGAATTAACACCGGCCTCGTCGATGACGGTTTTTTTTCTCGTCATTCCGGAATTGTTGCGCCAGCAGTTTCGTCATTCCGGAATTGTTGCGCCAGCAGTTTCGTCATTCCGGAATTGTTGCGCCGTTGCGCAACAATATCCGGAATCCAGAAATATA